>Ga0181521_10000538_pt1 | contig 46598 bp, 46 predicted proteins | sample PEATcosm2014_Bin_32_FD_119764 | JGI IMG/M metagenome (GOLD analysis project Ga0181521, IMG submission 119764) | Peatland microbial communities from MTU Mesocosm Facility, Houghton, MI, USA - PEATcosm2014_Bin02_60_metaG | ecosystem: Environmental > Terrestrial > Soil > Wetlands > Peat | place... | reverse complement strand
TTCGGTTGCGAGTTTCCCCGATCCCCGCCCATCTGCTAACCTGCCCTGCTATGGATTATCTTTGGACGCCGTGGCGCTATGCCTATGTCTCGACCACGGAAAAGACCAGCGGGTGCGTGTTTTGCGAGGCGGCGAAGGAGAGGGACGACGCCAAGGCGCTGATTGTGTATCGGGGTGAACACTGCTTCATTATCTTGAATATGTACCCGTATACGCCGGGGCACGTGATGATCGTTCCTTACGCGCATCTGGATGAGCTGCTAAAACTGCCGGCCGAAGCGGCGAACGAAATGATGGCGCTTTCGCAGCGCATGGAGACGGTGCTGCGCGAACTCTACCATCCCGACGGCATCAATCTGGGCATGAATATCGGCAAAGCCGCGGGAGCGGGGATCGCCGGACACATTCACATGCACGTGCTGCCGCGCTGGGTCGCGGACGCGAATTTCGTGTCGGTGATCGGGGAGACGCGTGTGCTGCCAGAGACGCTGGAAGTGACGTGGGGGAGGATGCGGGAGGCAATGGGTTCTTAGCGCGCTCCTCTGTGAAAGTCATAGTTAAGGATCAACATTCCCAACACCGAGGAATCACGCCCCTTGAGACGAAATGGACGGAATCGATACCTGGTGGCTGCGTCGATGGCGGCTGCGAAGAATAGGGGATGACCATCCATAACTTGAGCGCACTCAATTTTCCCGATTTCGCTCACGAGGACAGCTAGAGTTATTTGCCCCTTCGCATGTCCATCCATCAGTCCCGGCATTTCCATTGGACGAACCTGAACAGCCCGTTCGTGGAGCCGCGCTGAATCGAGCCAGATTGGGGCACCAGATTCATCGAACGAAAAATCGGCTCTGCCGACACATTCCGCGAAGCCACGCACCGGTGCGTCGGAACTGGCTTCAGCAGCAATGACGAACAGCGGCTTGAGTTCTCCCGTAGTAAACGGCTGAACCCCCAAAACGAAGGTGCGGCCGGTCCGGAGTTCCCATCCGGGCGCCTTGCTCTCCTCTTTAATGTGAACAGAAACGGAATCATCCTGCCGAACGACAGCACCTGGGGCAAGGGAGATCTCATCGAGAACCTTTACTACCTTGAAGTGAACAACCCCACCGTATGAGCGGCCGGTTTGCTTTCCCATCCCAGAGTACTTGATGTCCGCCGATTGGACTCGGCCAAGGATCACGGCGACACCGTTGGTAGTCTCGACTTGAGCTGCAAGAGAGAGGGAAAGCAGCAGCATAAGACACGCATGGCGCATAGTGACCTTCACTTACAGTAGACGCCTTGGGCCGGAGAAAAGTTCCCAAGGCAGAACCAAGGCGGCAATTCAGCCAGCCAGCTTTTCCATCTCCTTTTCGTCGATCACGGCCACCCCCAGTTCCTTCGCCTTGTCCAGCTTTGAGCCTGCATCTGCTCCCGCAACCACGTAGTCTGTCTTCTTACTGACTGAACCGGTAACCTTTCCTCCCGCGTCCTCGATCATCTTCTTGGCCTGGTCGCGCGTGTATTTGACCAGCGTGCCGGTAAGGACGAACGTCTTCCCGGCTAGCTTGGTGCCGCGCTGCTTCTTCTGGCCCTTGAGCGTGAGCCCGGCTTGCCTCAGGCGCTCGATCAGCTTGCGGTTGGCCGCGATGCTGAAGAACTCGACGATGCTTTCGGCGATCCGGGGCCCCACTTCGTTCACGTCTTGCAGTTCTTCAACGCTCGCCTGCTCCAGCACTTCCATTGATCCGAAATGCTCGGCCAGAAATTGCGCCGTGCGCTCGCCCACCATGCGAATGCCGAGCCCATAGATGACGCGCTCCAGTGGCAGCTTCTTTGAGTTCTCAATCTCGTCAAGAATGTTCTGCGCCGACTTGTCGCCCATGCGCTCGAGGCTGAGCAGGTCGTCTTTCGTCAGCTTGTAGATGTCGGCGACATTCTTCACCAGGCCGCGGTCGGTGAGCTGGTTCACCAGGGCATCGCCCATGCCGTCAATGTTCATGACGCCGCGCGAGGCGAAATGCAGAATGGTCTCGCGCAGCTTGGCGGGGCAGTTGGCGTTGACGCAGCGGTAATCCACTTCGCCCTCGGTGCGCACGACTTTTGTGCCGCACTCGGGGCATTTCTCCGGCATCACGAATGTTTTGTGACCGCGGGGGTGGTCTTTGTCTTCGATCACCTTGGCGACTTTGGGGATAACGTCGCCGCCGCGTTCGACCTGTACCCAATCGCCGATTTTCACGCCCAGGCGCTCGATCTCGTCCATGTTGTGCAGCGTGGCGTTGCGGACGGTCGTCCCACCGATCAAGACCGGCGCCAGCATTGCGACTGGTGTAAGTTTTCCCGTGCGCCCGACCTGCACGCGAATATCTTCCAGTTTCGTGATCCCGGCGCGGGCGGCATATTTGTAGGCAATCGCCCAGCGCGGAGCTTTGCCGGTGAAGCCGAGCTCGTCCTGCAGCGCGGTGCGATCGACTTTCACGACGATGCCGTCAATTTCGTAAGGCAGCGAATCGCGCTTCGCTTCCCACTGCCGGATGAAAGCCCAGACTTCGTCCATGGAATGAACCAGCTTGCGGTTTGGATTGACCTTGAATCCGGCCTTGTCGAGGGCAGTCAGGGTTTCCCAGTGACGTTCGAAGTAAGTCCGACCGTTGGACAGAAGAATGTAGGGGAAGAAATCGAGACGGCGCTCGGCCGTGACGCTGGAATCGAGTTGCCGTACGGTACCTGCCGTAAAATTGCGTGGATTGGCAAACGTAGGAAGGCCGTTGCGTTCGCGTTCTTCGTTCAGTTTCCTGAAAGCGGCAGTCGGCATCAGCAACTCGCCGCGCGCCTCAAAATTTACCGGGATGCCTGCCTTCTTGAGCTTCTCCCTGTCAATCGAAAGCGGAATGGAGTGTACGGTGCGCACGTTGAGCGTAACGTCTTCGCCCACGGATCCGTCGCCGCGGGTTACGCCGCGCACCAGCTTCCCATCTTCGTAGATCAGCGCCAGCGACATGCCGTCGAGCTTAAGTTCACAAACGTAGTCCACGTCGCTGCGGCCGCTGAGCTCGTGCACCCGCCGCTCCCAGTCGCGCAGCTCTTCTTCGTTATAAGTGTTGTCGAGCGACAACATGGGCGAGGAATGCGGCACCTTGACGAAGCCCTCGCGCGGCTTGCCGCCGACACGCTGGGTGGGGGAATCGGGCGTGATAAGCGACGGATGCGCGGCCTCCAGGTCTTTCAGTTGCTGCATGAGCCGGTCGAATTCGGAGTCGCTGATTTCCGGCTGGTCGAGAACATAGTAGAGATATTCGTGATGGCGAATCTTTTCGCGGAGGGCCTCGATCTTCTTTTCAGCGTCTTTGTTCGCGGCAGGCATCGGGCAGATTATAGCCGGGGAAGGGGGTGCGTAGAATCGGGGAGGCGCGCCTCAGGTACAATCCAGCTTCCGTCCCGCCATGCGCAAGGCTGCGTTACTTTACAACCCGGAATCCGGAGGCAGCAGGAAACGTCAGCGGGAGCTGGAGTCCGCGCTGACGGTGCTTCGAAACGCAGGCATTGAGGCCGATCTGGTTCCCACTGAGTCTCGCGATCACGGCGGGGACGCCACGCGGCGGGCCGTGGAGTCGGGTTGCGACGCCATCTTCGCCTGCGGCGGCGACGGCACCATCCACAACATTGCGCAAGTGCTGGCAAATTCTTCCATGGCTCTGGCGATTCTGCCCATGGGCACCGCCAACGCTCTGGCGCATGACCTGGGCCTTCCCCTAAACGTGGTCGCTGCGGCCAAGGCCTCCCTGCACGCGACGCCACGCCGCATCGCGCTTGGCCGCGTGGAGTACACCGACCTCGCGGGGAATCCGGGCGCGCGGTATTTTGTCGGCGCCGCCGGGATGGGGGTTGATGCCCATCTTTTCTACAAGCTGCACAGTGGGACCAAGCAGCGCATGGGCATGGTCGCGTACTACGCCAAAGCCTGGAACATGTGGTTCACCTACCACATGACGAGGTTCGTGGCGGAGTACGTGGAAAGCGGATCGAATGAGATCAGGCGCGCTGAAGTCACCGAGTTGATGGGCGTGCGCATCGGCAATTTTGGCGGAGTAGTGCGGGAACTGGCTCCGGGAGCTGCGCTCGATCGCAATGACGTGCGGGTGGTTTTCGCCCGTACCGCAAGCCGCCTGGCATACCTGGCTTACGTGACGCGCGGGCTGCTGGGGCAACGGTGGTCCATCCCGGGCATTGAACTGGTCCATAGCACGAGCGTCGTGTGCCGATACTGTGAGGCGTCTGACACAGCGCCGCCCCTGTCGAAGATTTATGTTGAAGCGGACGGCGAATTGCTGGGGACGCTCCCGGCAAAGATTACGGTCGTACCGAATGCGCTGACGTTGCTGGCGCCGGCTCGGTGACAGGCCGCAGCGAAATTCAGAATCGTAGATTCAGCGCCTGGAGGCGCGATGAGAACACGGTACTTACCGTATGCCCTTCGGCCCCGCTCAGGGCAGGCTCTGAAGGCGTACCCTGATACGAATCGTACTTGCCGAGTCTCTCGATCGGCCGGCGCTTGGCCTTTGCCAGCCTGACACAATAGAATGCTCCGAAGCCTTTGGAACCTGTCACCCATTTCCTGACCGGGGCGTGCATGGGACGCGCCGGACTCAACCGCAAGACGGCGCTGGCGACACTTACGCTGACGCTGGCGGCGGAGGCTCCAGATCTGGACGTGCTGGGGCGCTTCCGAGGTCCGGCGTTCGGCTTTGCGCATCATCGCGGATTTACTCACTCATTCCTGGGAATCCCGCTGAGCGCGGCTTTGGTGGTCGGCTTTGTGTATCTGATCTGGCGTCTGCGCGGCCGCCGGACGAACAACCCAAAGCTTCCGCCGCGCTGGGGACTGCTGTTTCTTTATGCGTGTCTTGCCGGGCTAAGCCACATCCTGCTTGATTTCACCAACAACTACGGAGTGCGCCCGTTCTGGCCGTTTTCCGAGAAGTGGTATTCGTGGGACATCGTCTTCATCATCGAGCCGGTAATGCTGGTTCTCCTGATTCTGGGACTGGTTGTGCCTCTGTTTTTTGCTCTGGTTGACCGGGAAATCGGGGCGACGCGCCGAGGTCCCCGCGGCCGCATTGGGGCGACGCTGGCGCTGTTGGGGATCGTGCTGCTGTGGGGTCTGCGCGACTACGAGCACCGGCGCGCGGTCCACGCCCTGGAAGCGCGCACCTACGAGGGCGCCGATCCGAGCCGAGTTTCCGCGTATCCGAACATGACTAATCCTTTTCAGTGGTATGGAGTGGTGGAGACGCCGGCCTTCTTCGCCCTGGCGCCGGTGGATTCGCTCGCGCCCGAAGTTGATCCCGACGGCGATCTCGAGATTCGCTACAAGCCGGAGGAAACTCCGGTCACTCTGGCGGCGAAACAGTCGTATATAGGGCGGGTGTATCTGGATTGGGCGCAATATCCCATCACAGAGACGGAAACGCTCGAAGGGCAGCCGGAGGGCTACATCGTTCATTTCATAGACCTGCGCTACGGTCAGATGCCGAGCGCCGTCAGCCGCGGCCGGGGGCGCCGGGCTCTGAGTGCGGCGGTACAGCTCGATAAGAACCTCCGCGTGGTAGGCGATGTTTTCGGTACGGGCGTAGACCACGTGGTGGTACCGGAACCAGGCCAGCGCTAAGTGCGGAAATCATGTTTGCGTCATCCTGAGCGAAGCCGCTTTTGGGCGGAGCGAAGGATCTTGCGCGCACAACGGGGACGCGCCGGCCCACGCGTGATCCCTCGCCCCGCTGGAGAAAGCGCGGAGCTTCGGGATGACGCCTGAGAGAGGCAATATCCAAACTGAGGAACTACCTTGCCGATCCGGCCTTGACGCCAGACGCCGCAACCGCCAGAATAGAAATTCGTCCCGCGAGGTGATCATGCTGGCTTATGTGTTCGTGCTCTTAGCTGTGGCCGCCCGGTTCATGCCTCATCCCATGGCCTTCACGCCCGTGGGAGCAGCTCTGCTGTTCTTTGGCGCGCGTGGACCCCGCCGCCGGATATGGGTACCGCTGGCGCTGCTCGCGGTATCGGACGTTGTGCTCACCGCGCTGGTCTACCGCTATCCCTTTGCGTGGGATCACTTCGTCACCTGGGCCTGGTACGCCGGTATGCTCTGGCTGGGAACGAGCCTGAAGCAAAATGCGGGCGTGTTGCGAATTCTGGGCACAGCGCTGGCCGGTTCGGTGTCGTTTTTCCTGCTGAGCAACTTTGCGGTGTGGGCGGCCTGGAATATGTATCCGCAGACCTGGGCGGGCCTGATGGCGTGCTATGACGCGGGGCTGCCGTTCTTCCGCCGCGCCGCTGAAGGCGACCTGCTTTTCACCTCCGTGATGTTTGCCACGCCGGTTCTGCTGCACGTGTTCGCCGAGAGACGGCAGCGATCAGGGGACCACACGGTCGCGCCGTAAGACACGATCGAGCAAGCGGCAAGTCATCATCTGGCAAGTCATCAGTCATTCAAAGTCTGATTGGTTCCGGCGTTCTCCTCGTGCTGAGTCGCAGATCGTTTCACTTTCCTTCGCCGCTGCAGCAGCCATAGGACGAGCCCTGTCACTGCCAGTGCCGCCAGCACCCAGTAGAAATGCCGTTTGAACCGGCCTCCCGCCAGTTGCACGATCTGCGGCCCGAACCACAGCGTCAAGACCGAGAGCACCAGAAAGCGCACGAATCGGCCGGCAAAAATCGCGGCCAGGAAATCCCGGAAGCGCATTTCAAACACGGATGCGCCCAGCACAAAGATTTTGAACGGCATAGGCGGAGGCAGCATCGCGGGGAACATCAGCGCCCAGAATTCGTGCTGCTCGAAGGATTGGTGAATCTTCAGGAAGCGCTCCTCGGAAATCCGTTTGCGCAGTACTTTCTCGCCACCGAGATATCCAATGATGTAGAGCGGAATGCTGCCCAGGGCCGATCCCAACGACGCCATGACAATGTAAAAGAGGAGACGTTTGCGATCCTGATATACGTAGGTGGCCACGATGGCATCCACCGGCATGCCCAGCAGAGCGCTGTCGGCGAAGGCGATGACAAACACTCCCCACATGCCGAGGACCTTAAGCAGGCCCCAAATCCACGCGGTATAGCGCGCCAGAATGTGTCCGATGGCTTTCAAAAGGAACCAGCTAGTGTACGTGATCGAGGAAAATGTGTCAGGCCTGGCCGGGGAGAGACGTAGCCAGCTACGTCTCTACGGAATTGATATGATCGCTGCCGGTGGAGCAACTATGCGCAAGCTGATTTTCTCTCTTTGCCTTCTTCTCTTCTCGACCACCACGCTGGCCGCACAGCAATATGACCTGGTCATCGAGGGTGGCCGCGTCATGGACCCCGAGACGGGGTTGGATGCGGTCCGCAACGTGGGCATCCGCGACGGCAAGATCGTTCGCATCGCCTCTGCTGCCCTGCGCGGCCGCCGCATGGTTCACGCCTCCGGGCTGGTGGTTGCCTCCGGCTTCATTGACCTTCACCAGCATGGGCAGGAGCCTGACAGCCAGCGAGTGAAGGCGTTCGACGGCGTGACCACGGCGCTGGAGATGGAAATCGGCGTCCCGGACGTGGCTCAGTTTCTGAAATCGAAAGAGGGACGCTCGCTGATCAACTACGGAACGACCGCCAGCCATGCGGCGGCGCGAGCGCTGGTATTCGGCGCGCCTTTGAATCCAGCGGGTGTGGACCCGCGCATCGGCATCCCCGAGATTCTGCCCAAGAGCGGGCCGGCTACGAACCAGCCCGCCACACCCGCGCAGATCAAGGAGATTCAGCAGCGGCTGCGCGATCAGCTCGACGCGGGCGCGCTGGGCGTGGGCATGGGCATTCAGTACACTCCCGGGGCGACGCGACTCGAGGTCATTGACATGTTCCGGGTGGCCGCCGAGCGCAAGGTGCCCGTTTACACCCACATCCGCAGCTTTGGACGCAGGGAACCCGGCTCCGACATCGAGTCGGTCGAGGAAGTAATCGGCGCGGCTGCGATTACCGGAGCCTCGCTGCACATCGTTCACATCAACAGCACCTGCCTTCTCGACACGCCGGAGTGCCTCTCGCTGATCGAGGGCGCCCGCGCGCGCGGCCTCGACGTGACGACCGAAGCCTATCCTTACACCGCCGGTATGACCGTCTTGAACTCGGCGCTGTTCAATCCCGGCTGGCGCGAAAAGCTTGGCATCGACTACAGCAGTCTTGTGTTGCCCGACACGGGCGAGCATCTCACCAAAGAGCGCTTCGAAGAATTGCACAATTCGCCCACCCCGCAATCCGTACTCATGTTTGCCAACACCGAGGCGATGGTGGACGCGACGATTCCGAATTTACTGATCATGATCGCCAGCGACGGCGCGGCGGGACATCCGCGCAACGCCGGCACGTACGCGCGCGTGCTGGCGCGATATGTGCGGGAGAAGAAGACTCTCACACTGATGGAGGCGCTCCGCAAAATGAGTCTCATGCCCGCGCAGATGCTGGAGCGCTCGACTCCAGCCGGACGGCGCAAGGGACGGCTGCAGGAAGGCGCCGATGCAGACGTCGTGGTCTTTGATCCGCAGACGATCAGCGACCGCGCGACGTACGAGAAGCCCATGGAGCCAAGCGTTGGCGTGCATTACCTGCTGGTGGGAGGAACGGTCCTGATCGACGAGGGCAAGATGGTGCCGGATGTATTCCCTGGGAGAGCGGTCGTGGGACCGGGTAGAGCTTCGGGCGGCAAGAAACAGTGAGCTATTGAGGGGCTTTAATGCGCCGCCGCGACCAAAACCGTCGCGGCATGGACGGGCGAGGGCGCCCGTCCCCACACGAGCATACTCAGCACACCAGCATAGTCACTACATGAGCACACTCACTGCACCTGCATACTCGCTACTTATGTTCCGTCTTCCCGCTCAGCAGGGCAATCGCATGCGGGATTAGCCCGGCTACGGCCTCCAGCGATTCCACGGCTCCGGCAGGGCTGCCGGGCAAATTGAGAATCAGGGCGCACCCGCGCACGCCGCAGACGCCGCGGCTCAGCGCGGCAAACGGAGTCTTCTTCGTCCCTTCACTGCGCATGCGCTCGGCCACGCCGTCCAGCAGCCGATCGCAAACGGCGACGGTGGCTTCTGGCGTGATATCACGCGGAGCGATTCCGGTTCCGCCGGTAGTCGCGATGAATCGCACTTCCCGCGCCAAGCGAATGAGCAGATTTTGAATCTGGATCAAGTCGTCAGGAACGACTTCCCGCGCGACGACCTGGAAGTGGAGCTTCTCGAGAAGTTGAGCAACTGCGGGACCGGATAGATCCTCGCGTTCGCCCCGTGCGCAGGAATCGCTGACCGTCACCACCGCCGCCGTGAACAGATCAGCGGCCGCGGGCTCAGTTGTCGAGAAGGACATCTTCCTCTTCTTCATGTCCGGGCCGGCCGGCAGCGGCGGGCGTCGCACTCGGCGCAGTCTGAGTCGTGGTCTGAGTCACAGCGGGCGCTGCGGCAGGCGTTGCGGCCGTTGCCGCCGTCTCCGGAGCGGCTTCAGCCTCGCCGCCGCCGTCACGCTGCGATTCGTCGAGTAAGCGGAGGCCCTCCATCAACAAGCCCTGGGTGTTGAGTTGCGTGGTTTCCTTGTCGGTCTTGCCTTCGAAGTCGAGCTGGAAATTCCCGCCGGTCCAGCGCAACACCTTGAATACGGCGGCGTCGCCCACCAGGTCTCCGTAGGTCGCGTGCTTGACCTGGCCTTCCGCGAAGAATACTTCGCATTTCTCGCTTTCGTTGCTGAGCGAGAGCTGGCAGCTCTTGCGGCCCATTTCGAGCGACTGCATCAGGTCAATTACGTTCATCTGGGCCAGGCTGCCGCGCACCACTCCGTCTGAGGGCGCGGTCTTGGCCATCTTTTCGAGCGCGATCCGGTCAATCATGCGCTTGATGCGGCGGGTCGCGTCTTTCAGGAAAAACGGCTTTTCCAGATAGTCATCGGCGGCGTCCTGGGGCGAGAGCCGCTCGGCGATGTCGGACTTGCTGGCCATCAGCACGGTCGGGAAACTGGCCGTGGCCGGCCGGCTCTTCAGCTTCTCGACGAGCTGGCGCCCGTCCATTCCTGGCATGCGGTAGTCGCAGACCAGCAAATCCGGAGGATTATCCACCGCCTTCAACAACGCGTCGGCTGAATCCGACGCGGTCGCGACCTGCGCCAGCGGAGCCAAAGCCTGTTGCAACATCCCCAGCACCATGGGATTGTCGTCCACCAACAGCAGCTTGACGTCATTAGCCATGAGTTTGATTGCGCTTACTTCTTCTTGCGCCGGTACTCGCCACTCTTGCCGCCGCTCTTGCGCTCCAGCACAATCTCGCGAATCTCGATGCCCTTGTCCATCCCCTTACACATATCGTAAACCGTAAGCGCCGCGACGCTGGCGGCAACCAGGGCCTCCATCTCCACGCCGGTCTCGGCGGTGGTCATAACTTTGGAGGTAATAGCGACGCCATTCTCGCACAGCCGCACCTGGACATCAACGAGCGACAGGGGCAGCGGGTGGCACATGGGGATGAGTTCCGCGGTGCGCTTGGCGGCCATGATTCCAGCCAGTCGCGCCACTTCCAGTGGATCACCCTTGGGATTCTTGGGCAGCGCCGCCAGCACCGCGGGCTTCATCGCCACAAAGGCGCTGGCCTCGGCTTCGCGATGGGTCGCAGATTTGGTCGAAACGTCGACCATTCGGGCGCGTCCGGCACCGTCGTAATGCGAGAGTTTCTTGGCCATGCGAAGTTCTAGTTTACATGGGAGGTGGGGACTCATGAATGCGTTGGGCGGTGGTTGGCGGCGCACTGGGGATAAAGCCTATTGCATTTACCTGGTCAACGAGTATGACGGCGACGTTACGACAGCTTCTAGGCAGCAAGTCTGGGTGCGGCGGAACGTCTCGTCCACCAAACCCCTATAACGACACACACCAGCGCCGGGATGATTGCCTGTGCCAATATTCCGACGTAATCGGCTGGACTTGGGGATGTTATCCATCCACGCCTAAGCAACTTCCAAGCATTAAGACTTCCACCGTATAAAAATAACGCGGCAAGAACGCCGACCCAGACCAACGGCTTCTTCGTTTCCATAACCCACACCGATACGATGGATGCAACAGCCGCAACGAGTGCATCGGGGAGTCCTTCCCATAGCCACATCGCCACGTTGCCTGCTTCACCTGTAAAGATGAGCCGATTACTGAGAGGAATGGACAACACGCGGATTAGAATCGCCAAGAGATTTGAAGCCTCCCAGACGCCAATAACAAGTAGTACGTTTCTCGTTGTAAGCCGACTCATTTGCATCTCCTAAGACTCCACGCACCTCAATGCTAAAGAGCGAAGACAGTGCTTCCAAATTACGTCGGGTACTTCGTCAACGGATTGTTGGCGAAACCAGGCCTCTACACTCGTCGACTCATTTACCGCGGCATCACGGCCACCCACTCGCCCGCGGTAATGCGGTCGCGGTCCGGGGGGATGACGATGTAACAATTTGCCCGCGCAGTCGCGGCAATGTCGCCCGATCCCTGCCAGGCCACGAGTTCGACTTCTGAGTTCTCCAGTTCGCCGGTGAGTACTGCGGGAAGAAAACGCCGGAGGCCGGGCTTGATTCGAATTTCGGACTTCAGGCGGGCATGCAGGAATACCAGCTTGCACGGCGACTGCCCGGCCAACGCTTCCAGCATGGGGCGGGCGAACAGTTCGAAGGTCACCATGGTGGAGACCGGGTTGCCGGGCAGGCCGAGGAAGTATTTTCTTGGGGGGGGGACCAAAGTCCCCGGGCGGGCAAGAGTGCCCGCCCCACACGTGCCCGCCCCACACATGACTTGCCCGAACACTACCGGGCGGCCGGGCTGAATCTTTGCGCCGGTGAAAAAGAACTCGGCGCCCATTTCGGACAGCACCTGCTCGACCAGGTCGTAGCGGCCCATGGAAACGCCGCCGGTCATCAGCAACAGGTCTGACTTCAGCCCGTCTTCGATCAGACGGCGCAGCGCCTGGGGTTCGTCGGGTGCGATGGGCAGCAAAACCGGTTCGCCGCCAGCCCGGCGAATTTGCACGGCGAGGGAGTAGCTGTTCGAGTTGCGAATCTGCGTGGGGCCGGGAGTGGCGTTGACGTCCACGATCTCGTCGCCGGTGGTCAGCACGGCGACTCGCGGGAGTTTGTACACATCCAACCACGACTTGCCGACGGATGCGGCCAGCGCGATGGCCGCGTCATTCAGCCGCAGACCACGATCAAGCAGGGAACTTCCCTGGCGCGCTTCCGCACCTCGCGGAACGACATTCTCTCCGGGCACTACGCCCTTCGTAATCTCAACCCGCTCGCCGTGCTGCGTGCTGTACTCGACCATGACTACTGCATCTGCGCCTGCAGGCACCGGCGCTCCGGTCATGATGGCTGCCACCTGCCCTGAGCCGATTGCCGACGGGATCCGGCCGAGTTGCTCGCCTGCCTTGATTTCGCCGATCACATCGAACGTAGCCGGGAGTTGCGCCAGGTCCGCCGATCGCACGGCATAGCCATCGCGCGTGGATCGAGGAAACGGAGGAATGTCGCGATCCGCAAATACCGGCTCGGCCAGGACCCGGCCCGCGGCGGCAAGCAAATCCACGTACTCCATTCCGGTGGGATGAAGCTTCGCTGCATGTTCCTCGACCGCGCGGCGAGCGTCTTCAAAGCTCAGAACAGTCGCGTGAACGGGTGGGGCTGACATGCAGAGATAATAGAGGAAAGAAAGCGCAGATGGCAGCGATCGGCGCGAAAGCGGTCGGAGAGAGAACAAAAGTCATCTTTGGACCGTTGCTGGTCTGGACATTCCTCTTTTGGACACTCCTGTTTAGACATTCCACGCGAACAGGCCTCAAACCTTCGATTCGACAACAAGTCCCTGAACCTTCCATTCACCCACAAAGCCTCAAACCTCCCCTATCTATCGGGAACCCGGCAGCCGCGGCACGATGAAGTCTATGAAGTCTCATCTGCTCTCATTCCTGCTCATCCTATTCGCGACGCCATGCCTGGCAATCCCCGTCGCCATCACCACCACTAGCTTGCCCAACGGCACGGTTGACACGCCCTATTCTGCGGTCATCTATGCCAGCGGAGGCTGCACTCCTTACGCGTGGGCGCTGGTCTCCGGAACCCTGCCCACCGGCGTCACATGGACGCCGGGGACCAAGACGACTTCTCTGGATTTAACCGGAACCCCAGCCAGCGCGGCAACCTATTCCTTCACGATCTCGGTCACCGGCTGTGGCAAGCACGTCTCCAAGATGTCGTACGAAGTTGTCATCCAGGCTGCGGCCAACCACGTCGTAGACCTGAACTGGAAAGCTTCCACATCGAGCGACATCGCCGGCTACAACGTTTATCGCGGTCCGGACGGAAGCACGTGGGAGAAGATCAACGCCAGCCTGGTTGCTTCGACACTCTACGACGATTCCACCGTCGCCAATGGCAGCACCTACTACTATGCGGTGACAGCCGTCGATACCTCCGCCCACGAAAGCAGCAAGACAGCCGCAGTCGAAGCGGTCATTCCTTGACGGCGCGGCGAATTATTCTGCTGCTGAGAGTTTCGCCCACACGGGGCGGGGGGGCGTTGATCAGAGAAGCGGTTATCTTCGATCGTTGACTTTTGATTTTTTATCTTGCGAGTTCCTGCCCCAGCACGGCCGGGTTGCTGGCAAACGACAGCCCGGTTTCGAGATCGACCACGCGGTCTCGAACCAGTTCGGCGATTTCGCCGTCGAAATGCTGCATGCCCTCAGAAGCTCCCGCTTTCATAGCATCGAGCAGAGTCTTATCCTCCCGCTCGCCTTTTTCGATGCATTCCCGGGTGCGAGCATTGGCTTTGAGGATTTCGAAAGCCGGAACTCGTCCGCCGCGGTCGGCCTTGGGAATCAGGCGTTGGCAGATGATATAGCGGAAAGATTTTGCGAAACGCTCCCGCACCGAGTGCTCTTCTGCCGGCGAAAAGGAACTGACGATGCGCTCCACGGTCTTGGAGGCATCCATGGTGTTCAGGCTGGAGAAGACTAAGTGGCCCGTCTCGGCCGCTTCCAGGACGATTTCGTTGGTCTCGCGGTCGCGCATCTCGCCCACCAGAATCACTTTCGGGGCCTGCCGCATGGCTGAGCGCAGGGCGTGAGCAAAACTCGGCGTGTCGCTGTGCAGTTCCCGCTGGTGGATGGTGGAGCATTTGTGATTGTGCAGGAACTCGATGGGATCTTCGATGGTGATGATGTGGTAGTACTTTTCCTGGTTGATGCAGTCGAGCAAAACCGCGAGGGTAGATGACTTGCCGGAGCCGGTGGCGCCGGTCACCAGCACGATTCCATCCCGCAGCTTGGTAATCTCAGACAGCTGTTGTGGCAGGCGTAACGCGGCAAAATCGGGAATGGCCGTCGGAATGACGCGCATGACCACGGCACAACTGCCGCGCTGAATGAAGATGTTGACGCGGAAGCGGGCCAGCCCGGGCAACCCGTAGGAAATGTCGCAAGCCCCGTGCTCGCGCAGGGTGGTGATCGCTTGTTTGTTGTCACCAATCAAGTCGGCAGCGATGTGGCGCGTGTCGTCGGGGGTCAGGAAGGTGAGCCCCGGTACCTGCACCGGAATCATCTGCCCGTAGACCTGGACTTGCGGCGGACGGCCGGGTGAGAAAACCAGGTCGCTGATTTTTTCTGCGGCCCGCAGCATCGCGCCCAGCAAGGCGGGAGTGGCCACTCTGCCGCTTCCCGAAAAGCCTTCTAATGCAACGGAGATTGGTGCAATTGTCGGTGCTGCCATTCGTCCTCACACTCCAGGAATCGCATGCACCACAGAAAGGGAAGAAATCTCAACTACGTAACTGTACCGCGCCGTGCCCCTGGCGCGAAGGCCAGACAGTACATAGCCCTTCGTAACCTGTGAGGCCAGGGTGAGAACGGAAAGGGGCAGCTCCCAGAGCCGCCCCTTTCATCCTGCCGCAAGTGCTTGCATCAAAAGAAGATCTACTTCTTCGGGGGTTTCTTCTTGGTGCCGTAGCTGGTTTCTATCGTGGACCCGATACTGGCTAACAGATCCTTGGCATTCTGAGCGTTTGGACCGGTGGGAGCCAGTTCCAGATACTTCTGGAAGGCCTCGACCGTGCCGGGCACAGGGATGGTCTTGTCCCCTTGAAGGGTCGCTTTGCCGAGCAAGTTCACGCCCTTCTGGTAGTAAGCTTCGGCCTTGGTAGGATCTGCGGCGATGCACTTGTCGAAGGCTGCGAGCGCATCGTCCGCCTTGCCGGCATTGGTGAGAACCGCACCGGTATTAAAGTAGGCCTGGGCTGCCGCACTAGGATCGGTCTGGGCAGACAAAGCGTAGGTTTTCACCGCATCATCAATCTTGCCAGCCTTGGCATAGGCTTCCGCCAGGTTGTTGTAGTAAGCGGCGAGATTCTTTGACGAGTTGGGATCTTTGTCGTTGGTAGCGGACTTCTTGAGATCGACGGCTTTTTGATACGCTTCCACGGCCGAGTCCAGACGCTTCTGCTTTTCCGCCGGATCGGTCTGCTTGCTCGCCGACAGGCGGTTATAGTCGCCGAGCTTGAACCAGATCAGATCGCGGGTCGGGTCCATCTGGGTGGCATCGTTCAGCGCGGCGATGGCGGTGTCGAAATCGCCGGCGTCCGCGGCGGTCTTGGCCGCATTCAGTTTGTCGTTCAGGGCCTTGACGGTATTCGTTTCCTTCTGCGCCTTAGCCTGCTGCTCCTGCATCTGCTTCAACTGCTCTGGAGAGAGCCCCTGGCCCTTGGCCGTGTTTTCCTGTTCTTTCTTCAAGTCAAAATCGAGATTGTTCTCGTCCAGCGACACCTGAAACTTGTTGAAATGAAAGAGTTCCTTGTTGGCTTTCTGGTCGTCTGCGTTCTTGTAAAGCGTGACCAAGTAGGAACCGGGTGAAAGGCCGAGGGAAAAATACTCGCCTTTCTTGTTGGTCTTGAGAGTGTATTTCTGACCGTTGTCGAGGTTGGCGTAGACGACCACCCCGTCAGCGAGGGGAGCGCCAGTGGTGTCTTTACAGACCCCCTTGACTGTCCCGGATGCTTGGGCGAAGACCGAAGGTACACACAGTCCCACCGCTAATACGGTGAACATTAGAATTGCGAAATGCTTTTTCATTTTGCCTCCCGGCCGATCAAATGTTTGACTGTCGAATGCTGATGGTTGAATGAAACCCGAAGAGCCTGCGACACAGCAACGGCCGACATTCATTCAAGAATCGTGAATTCAACAACCAGCAATTCCTATCGCGACCGCGTATGAAATTGGATCTTTCAGTCCGGCCGCTTGAAACGCGCGTAAACGCAACACGCAGCTATCGCAGACACCGCAGGCCTGATCTTCACGGCTGTAACAAGACCAAGTTAAATCGAAGGGCGCACCCAGTTCAAGGCCAAGGCGAATAATCTCGGTTTTACGCATCGCGATCAAAGGGGTAACGACCTCAATGCGCCCTTCCTTGGTCCCTGCCTTTACTACGTCATTAAAGGCGTGGTAATAGGCCGGGCGGCAATCGGGATAGCCGGAACTATCGGGCTCAACCGCGCCAATGTACACCTTTTCCGCGCCCAGCACCTCGGCCCAACTGACGGCTGCCGCCAGGAAATGCGCGTTGCGGAAAGGCACATAAGTAAGGGGAATGCCGTGCCCGACAGTTTCGGCCCTGGGGACCGCGATGGAGTCGTCGGTAAGCGCCGAACCTCCAATCGAGCGAAGCGCCTCGTTTCTGACCATGAGCTTGTGGCGGATGTTCAGGCGTTCGCAGATGGCGAGGAAGGACTGCCGTTCGCGCTGCTCGGTACGCTGCCCGTAGCTGACGTGAAGCGCGGCCGCATCATGATCGCGTGCCGCCAGCGCGGCGCAAACGCAGGAATCCATGCCACCGCTCAGGAGGACGACGGCGCGGGATTTGGTTTCACCGGCCAAGTCTGCACCATTTCAATTTGCGATTGCCGATTGACGACTGAATCGGGCTTTCGTTGCAAACGGCAATTGGAAATCGGCAATCGAGATTCTCTAGACTCCCTTCACCGCCGGGTCCCAGATGAACTTGTGCAACTGCAGTCCGAGCCTCGCCGGGACATTGTCGGCAATCATCCACTCGGAGAGTTCCCGGGGATCGAGCAGGCAATGCGAACTGCTGCGAGCCCCGGCCGCGTCCTTGCGAAACGCGGGCGAGAAGAGGACAGCGTTCACCCGCTCCGCCAGACGATGCCGCTCGGTGAACTCACGGGCAAAATCGTAATCGGCGCGGCTGCTCAACACGAACTTGATCTCATCGTGCGCGAATAGCGTTTCCAGATTCTCGAGGCAAAACGTGTCCGCCTCGCCCGAGTCCGGGCACTTTACGTCCACGATCTTGACCACCCGGGCCGGAACCCGCTCCAGTGGCCGCTCTCCGCTGGTCTCGAGCAGCACGCGGTAACCGTCGTCCAGCAGATACTGCATCAGGGGCACGACCTCGCGCTCCTGCAGCATGGGCTCGCCGCCGGTGATCTCAACCAGTCCGCCTCCCGGACTCAGGCGGAGGACCTCATCCCGAACTTCGTCCACGGTCATCTTGCGTCCGCCCTGGAACGTGTACTCACTGTCGCACCAGGTGCAGCGCAGATTGCAGCCGGCCAGGCGCACAAAAACGCAGAGCAGACCTGCGTAAGTCGACTCGCCTTGCAGGGATTTGTAGATCTCAGTTATCTGCATGGAAAACAGTTGCCAGCCGCCAGTTGCCAGCTGCCAGTTTCATGCTTCCGCTTGTTTCGACACTGATGCCAAGAGTCCGTTGAGGATGCGGCCTACCTCGGCGCACGCGTCCAACAGCCTGTTTGTTTGTTCCTTTTCCAAATAGCCAAGATTTTCGGCAATCTGGAGTTGAGTTTCGACTTCCATTAGGAGCCCCTGGCCTGTCCGAGGAAAAATCGGAACTCCTTTTCCGAGAGTCTACCCTGCCCTTCTGCAATGTTGCTCGGAATAGAGACCGCAGCACGGCGGAGCTGCGAAGTAATCCCGAACAGTTCGTCTTTCGGGAAAGTCGCAGTCGCCCGATAGACTGCGGTCACGAGTTCCATCGCCTTCTGCCACTCAACGAGATCCTTGTATGATCGTCCCAAGTGTTGATTCCCTCGTGCGCTGCTACTGGCAGCTGGCGGCTGGCAACTGATTACTCGCTGTATTTCGCCGTCGTGGTATCCGTCTCGAACACGGTCACGTCTTTCACCCGCACGCGCCCGTTGGTAATCCGTTGCAAGCGCATGTTCGACTGGTCGTAGAAATACTTCGCCAGATTCTCGGCCGAGGGATTGATCACCGTAAACGGCTCAATGTCGTTCATCATCTGGTGATCGAGCCGCTCGATGACGTGCTTCATCACCTCGCGCAGATCCTTGAAGTCGAGCAGCAGCCCGGCTTTGTCGAGCTCCGCGCCGGCCAGAGTCACCCGAATCTTGTAGTTATGCCCGTGCGGGTTCTCGCACTTGCCTTTGTAGTTCCGCAGGTAGTGGCCTGCAGCAAACGAATCTTCGACGGTAACCTCGAACATGATCCCCCGGCGGTCCGGGCGTGAACCCAGGCCCAGTTGCGCTCGACAGCGAAACACTTATTGTACCGCTTGCATGGCGGCGCTGGAGCAATCCCCTTGACTCGATTCCCCATCCGAATATAGGTTGCCTATTTGTCCCTAATGCCAAGGAGGCCCATGCTGCGCCGCACATCCTCGATTCTGCTGCTGGTTACCGTGGTCGTGACCCTGGGTTTCGCCCAGAACAAGCCTGACGCATCGGAATACAGCGTCCGTGAGCACTACACGAAATACGAGTTTCGCATTCCCATGCGCGACGGGGTGCACCTGTTCACGTCGGTGTACGTGCCGAAAGACAGTACCCGTGCCTACCCGTTCCTGATCGACCGCACTCCATACAGCGTCGGCCCCTACGGCGTGGATCAGTACCGCTCGCAACTCGGCCCTTCGCCCGACTTCGATAAAGGGGGATACATTTTTGTTTTCCAGGATGTGCGCGGCCGGTACATGTCGGAAGGAAAGTTCATCGAGATGCGCCCGCACATTGACAGCAAGAAGTCGAGCCAGGACGTAGACGACGCCAGCGATCTCTACGACACCATCGACTGGCTGCTGAAAAACGTCCCCAACAATAACGGAAATGCGGGAATTTGGGGTATTTCCTATCCCGGGTTCTTCACTTCCGCCAGCATCATTGACTCGCATCCTGCGCTAAAGGCAGCCTCGCCTCAGGCCCCGATGACGGACCTTTTCATGGGGGACGACGCTTATCACGGCGGCGCGTTTATGCTTGCCGCCAATTTCGGCTTCTACAGTTCCTTCAAGCCGCAGGAAAATCCCCAGCTTCCGCCCAAGGCCTACGTGCCTTTCGACTATGGCACCAAAGATGGCTATGAGTTCTTTCTGAATGTGGGACCGATCGGAAATCTTTCCAAGCTATTGGAAGGCAAGAGCGCGCTTCTGGATGACCAGATGCGCCACGACGTCTACGACGATTACTGGAAGGCGCGCAATCTCGCGCCGCACATGAAGAACATCCACTGCGCCGTGCTCACCGTCGGCGGGTGGTTCGACGCCGAGGATTTGCAAGGGCCGTTCACCACTTTCCATTCCATCGACAAGAACAATTCCGGCATCTTCAACGGCCTTGTGGTCGGGCCGTGGGTCCACGGCGGCTGGGGGTACTACGATGGCGAGCACCTGGGCCGGACCGAATTTGCCGCCAACACGGGTGAGTTCTACCGCAAGAACATTCTCTTCCCGTTTTTCGAGCAGTATCTCAAGGGCGCCGGCGATGCGAAGCTGCCCAAGGCCTACGTCTTTGAGACCGGCACGAACGTCTGGAGACGCTACCCGGCCTGGCCTCCCAAGAACGCCGAGGCCAAGACGCTCTACCTGCAGCCGCGCGGGGCCCTTTCGTTCGATCCTCCGGGCGACGAGTCATCCACCTTCGACGAATACGTCAGCGATCCGACCAAGCCCGTGCCCTTCGTCAACTACACCGCCCAAGACGTGCCCCAGGAATACATGGTGTCTGATCAGCGCTTCGCGGCCAGCCGGCCCGACGTCCTAGTCTACGCAACCCCGGTTCTGCAGGAGGATGTGACGATTGCCGGGCCGATTTCGCCGCATCTGTTCGTCTCGACCAGCGGCACCGATTCCGATTGGGACGTGAAGCTGATTGACGTATATCCGCCGGACTACCCGGACAGCAAGCACGACGCGTCCAAGCCGGAAGATCGAAACAAGCCAAGAACGGACGTGCCGCCGCCGTCGTTTACCATGGCTGGATATCAGCAACTGGTCCGCGGCGAACCCTTTCGCGGCAAGTTCCGCCATAGCTTCGAAAAGCCGGAGGCGTTCACACCGGGCAAAGTCGAGGAGGTCAACTTCACGATTCAGGACATCAACCACACATTCCGCCGGGGACACCGCATTATGGTGCAGATTCAGAGTTCGTGGTTCCCGCTTACCGACCGCAACCCGCAAACCTTCGTGAACATCCCCGACGCCAAACCCTCGGACTTCGTCAAAGCGACAGAACGCGTCTATCACAGCAAGACGCAGCCATCGGGAATCGTGGTTCAGGTACTGCCCAGTCCGGGAGAGGCAGAGGAGCGCAGGTGACCATGGAAGCCCTTGCTGGCGAGTTGCAAATTGACGTTTGATGATGCGCGCGAGAATCGCGGTTTTGATCAAGCCCGTGCCAGAGCCCGGAACAATGCAATCGGCCCCAGCACGCCCACCGCGATTCCATAGCCGAGATCGGCCCAGATGACACGCGCGAAGTTCAGGACGTAGAGCACCGCGACCAGAGGCAGACTCACAATGGCCAGAATGTTGCCATGCTTTGCCTTTCCCGGAGCCATCTCCCAGAGATTGGAGAGATCTCCGGTGGAAGGAAATGCATGCATCCCGATGGAGAGTCCCAGCCAATAGAAAAAGTAAGCCAGGGGATCGCTGACCTTGAGCTCCCAAACCGGCAGAAACGCCGCCGTACAAAAGACGACGCAGAGAAGGGTGTTGCCGACGAACGGTCCCATGCTCACGAAAAACAGGGCTGTGAAGTTGTCGGTCTTTTCGTGAATCACGTAGCCCGCCGGGTTGCCAAAACGCAGGAAGCACACGTCATAGACTTGCAGCTTGAAGAGCTTGCAGAAGAACAGGTGCGCAGCTTCGTGAAAAATGACGCCGGGGAAGGTGAGAAACGCGATGACCGGTCCCGGAATGAAGAACATAGTTGACTCCCTCTAATTGCTGGCCTGGCCGCTACGGAACTTGCGGTCATACTCCGTTTTGGTGATGATCTTTCGGCTTTCGAGCCGGTACCGGATGCGATCTGTGTACTCCTGGAAGGTTCTCTGATCCTCGGGATCGTTGCCCACCTTCTGCCGGGATGTTTCGATCATTTCTTCCGACTGTTGCCGGTACTTGGGATCGCCGGTCACAGCGTACTTGCAGGCCAGCGCGCTGGCGACTGCAGCCGCCATCCCAGCAGATGGATACTCTTGCCATTGTTTTTCGGCGATTGCGAGGAATTTGTCGTAGTCCTTGGCCTCAAAAGCTACTCCCTCATCAGAAGTTTCCGCCGCAATCGCCAGGCCGCGAGCCTCGGGATACAGGGAAGCCGCCTCGTGCATCAGGCGCGCGCCTTCGGCCGCGTGACCGTCTTGCTGGTCCAGTTTGGCAGCCTGGTCCGCCTCCTCGAAAGCACGGCTTGCGCGATCAAACGTCTGTTTCACTTCCTGGAAATCCTGATTGTCCGCGTGCTCAAAGTGACCTCCGTTGTGCCCCTGAATCGCCTTATTCCCGCGGCCTTCCACACGCATGGTTCGCAATAGGTCTTGCCATTCATGCTGTAGAAAGAACGGACGGTCGTGGTCAAACCGCATTGGCAGCAAGTAGCTTGGCGCATGACGAGGAATTATGTATCGAATGGAAGGATTTGGCAAAGAGAGAGTTCAGCCGTCTATACCAGCCCGAAAAACTCTTCCACCACGCGCATCTCAGTAGTCTTCTTGTAATTCGGCAGGCTTTCGATGAACACGCGGCCATACTGCTTTTTCAGGATGCGGTTGTCGAGCAGGACCAGCAGGCCGCGGTCGTGCAGGGAGCGGATCAGGCGCCCGAAGCCCTGTTTCAGAGTAATCACCGCGGCCGGGACCTGATACTGGAAGAAGGCGTTGCCGCCCTCGGTATCAATGGCCTTCACCCGCGCCGCGACCACCGGATCGCTGGGCACGGCAAACGGCAGCCGGTCAATAATGACGCAACTGAGTTGCTCGCCCTGCACGTCCACGCCCTGCCAGAAGGACGAGGTGGCAAACAGCACGGCATTCGGGGTGAGGCGAAATTCCTCGAGCAGCGCGCTTTTCGGAGCGTCGCCTTGCCGCAACATGGGAAACTCCACCTCGCCCAGCAGCCGCTGGTGAATTTCGTTCATTTGCGCGTAGCTGGTGAAGAGCACGAACGCGCGCCCGCGTGTGATCTCGAGCAGCTTACGAATGTGGGCGGCGGCGGTGGCGGCAAACTGCGGAGTCCGGGGATCGGGCAAATCCGGAGGCACATACAGCAGCGCCTGATTCTCGTAGTCGAAGTGAGAGGGCAGCACCGCCTCGCGCGCATGCTCCAGGCCCAGCCGCTGGCGGATATACTCAAACCCGCCGCCGACCGCGAGTGTGGCCGATGTGAGCACCGCACAGTCCAGCTTCGACCACAGGCATTCGCGCAGGATGGGGCCAACGTCGATCGGTGTGGCCTGAAGAAAGACATTCTGCCGCCCGCGAGGGGCACCCTCTAGCGCTGAAGCCCCTTTGCCTGACTGCCGGGCATCGGCCCGGTTGAAGCTGCGCCCTTCCCGACTCGCTCCGCGCCCGCCCCGCCGCTCGATCCAGAAGACGGTGTTGCGATCCTCGGATTCCAGGACAAAGGCGAGCTGCACCTGAATCTCCTGCGCCCGCCGGACAAAGTTGAGCACTTCTTCCGGTTTCTGCGGCAAGCCTTCCAGTTCTCCCGCCAGCCGCGTCAACGCTTGATTCAGGGTCAGAAATTCGTCTCCGTTTTCCTCCAGGAATTCGCGCCGCGTTTCAAAGGCGAAGCGTCCCTCCCCCGGCGGCAGAAGCGAGAAAAACAATTGCGAGCGTTCGCGCAGACTTCCCAGCGCCCCTGAGAGAGAAGGCGAGAGCATCCGGTTATGCAGCAGCGAGTTCTCGACGTCGCGCGCCAGTTCTTCCAACCGCAGATTGCTCACCGAAATCCCGAAGTAGCTTCCGGCGACGTCTTCCAATTCATGCGCTTCATCGAAAATCACTGCCCCCGCGTCCGGCAAGATTCCCGCATCGGGCGCGTCGTCAGCCTGCAACTTGATGGAAAGATCGGCGAAAAATAAATGGTGATTGACGATGATGATGTCGGTCTCCATCGCCCGGCGCCGCATCTCAGTGATGCAGCAGCGGTCCCACTGGCTGCATTTCTGCCCGATGCAGGCCTCGGCGCGCGCATCCAGCTTGGGCCAAAGGAAGCTCGCCTCGGGCAGTTCTGCCAGTTCGGCGCGATCGCCCGTCCCCGTAGTTTTTTCCCAGGCCGCGATGGCGCGATATTGCTCGATCTCTTCCAAGCCACTCAGCACGGGCTGGTCGGTCAAGTCATACAATTTCTTGCGGCACAAATAGTTGTTGCGCCCTTTCATGTAGCAGACCGAGAGGCGGCCAGGGCCGTGACCTGACTGGACGGCCGGGACGGCCGTCCCCACATGATCGCCGTACAGCGCTTGCTCCAGAAAAGGGACGTCTTTATAGAAAAGTTGTTCCTGCAGATTTTTCGTTCCGGTTGAGATGATGACCCGGTTACCGGAGCGAATCACCGGCATCAGATAAGCCAGCGTTTTACCCGTGCCGGTACCGGCTTCGACGATCAGATGCCGTTTCTCTTCCAGCGCTTGCTCCACCGCCTGCGCCATCTGCAATTGCCCGCGGCGAAATTCATACGCGGGATGGGTGCGCGAGAGCACTCCGCCGGGCGCAAAGAACTGATAGAGCGAGGCGTCTTTGCCGCCGGGCGCGGACCGGTTCGGCGGAGCAGAGGACGCGGGCTGGGGATTCATAGCCACGGAAGTCTCTATAATAGCGATTCCGGGACGTGTGCATCGCCACGGCTCGTGTGGGGACGGCCGCCCTCGGCCGTCCAGGCCGACTCGAAGAGTCGGCTGTGAGGTTCCGTACAACCGGGAAGGACGCAGTCGGGTCTTCGACCCGACCGGACAGCCGAGGGCCTGCCCTGAGCCGTTGGCGAAGGGGCGGCTGTCCCGACACTAAGACTCACTTTGACCCAGCCCACTTACAACTCGACCGGCACGCTGGCCACCGCGGTTCCCACGCTCGCGATCGTGGGCCGCCCTAACGTGGGCAAGTCCACGCTGTTCAACCGCATCGTGGGCTCGCGACGGGCGATTGTCGGCGACGAACCCGGCATCACCCGCGACCGGCTCTACGCAGAGGCCGAGTGGCGCGGCCGGCGCTTGCTAATCGTGGACACCGGCGGCATCCTGCCGGAAGAAAAAGATCTGATTCCGGCAGAAATTTTTCGCCAGGCCCGGGTCGCGCTCAATGAGGCCGCCGCCATCATCATGGTCGTGGATGGCCGCAGCGAACTCGCTGCTCCCGACCTTGAGTTGGCACGCCTGCTGCGCAAGGCCAACCGGCCGCTGTTCCTGGCCGTCAACAAAGTGGACAGCGAAAAGCAGTCGTCCCTGATTGACGATTTCCATCGCCTCGGCATTCCCCAGATGTTTCCTGTTTCTGCCGAACACGGGCGTGGGGTGGATGATCTGCTGGACGCGATTCTGGAAGTTCTGCCGGCGGAAACCAAAGCCGCAGAGGAAGAGCCGGCCGGCCAGTCTCCGGAAGAAGTGGGTTCAGCGACTGAAGAAATTCACGAAACCAAGGTCGCCATCATCGGCCACCCCAATGTCGGCAAGTCCACTTTGCTCAACTGCCTGACGGCCTCGGATCGCGCCATCGTGTCGCCCGTCCCCGGCACCACGCGCGATGCGGTGGACGAAGTCGTCGAGCGGAACGGACGCCGCTTCCGCTTCATTGACACCGCGGGCATTCGCCGCAAGGGCAAGACGCACCTTATGGCGGAAAAACTTTCGGTCGTCATGGCACGGAAGAATCTCGAAGCCGCCGACATCGCCCTGCTGGTGATTGATGCCACCGAAGGCGTGAGCCAGCTCGATGCCTCGATCGCCGGATACGCCCACGAGAGCGGACGCTCGATCATCATCGTGGTCAACAAATGGGACCTGGTCATCTGCGGCCAGAAAGAGTCAGGGAGACCCACCAAAGGTGAGCGCATGCGCGAGTCAAAGCGCCCCGGCGACCGCGGCGCCTATGAGGAGCGCGTGCGCTACGATCTGAAGTTCCTCAATTACGCGCCCATTGTTTTCATCTCCGCCAAGAGCGGCAAAGGCACGGAGAAGATCTTCCCGCTGCTCGAACAAGTCGCCACCGAGCGCCGCAAGCGCGTGACCACCTCCGAAATGAACCGCTTTCTCGAACACGTGGATTTCGAGCGCGCCTCCGTCCCCATGCGCCAGCGCGTGAAGATTCTCTACATGACGCAGGCCTCGGTCGCCCCGCCGACGTTCGTGCTGTTCACCAACCGCGCCGTGAAGCTGCATTTTTCCTACCAGCGCTTTCTGGAGAACCAGATCCGCGAGGCGTTTGGGTTCGAGGGCACGCCGATCTGGATCAAGAACAAGGCGAGGAATTAGGGGCTTCAGCGAACCCTAATGCGAGTGTGACCAACCACGGTCAATCGGCGGGCAAGCTCCATTTCCAGCAGGCTCGGGAGCCGGGACCTCACGAAAGCTAGGACGGTGCGCCGACCCGAACTGTCCGGTCGGAACAACACAACACCTCCATGTTCGTGAAGCGGATACTGCAACAGGCTGGCAATACCTTTATCGAGAGTCAACAGGATGCGGTCCAAGGCCCGGGCAGCCTGGACCACTGTCGCGTCCTCCGCCCCGACCAATCCCTCGCCTTTGACCGTATCAGCATCGTGCCCAAGACGCACAAGATCGTCCGCGAGCTCTTGCGGAAGATTCTCATCCAGCTTGAATCTCATTTTGTACGGATCGGCACCAGGCGCTCTTCGCGTGCGAGTTCGGCCGCGTAGGCAAGGGCAGCTTCAATGTGCCCAGGCTTCAGAGAAGGATAGCTGCGCAGAATCTCTTCTTTGGACGAACCTTCCGCCAAGCTGTCCAGAATCACGGTCACAGGAATCCGCGTCCCCGCGGCGCAGACCTCTCCACCGCAGACGCTCGGTGTGCTCTCGAAGAAATCCTGCCACGTGACCATATTTGTATTTTATCGGGCTTTTCTCGGTGGGCCAAGTGGTAGCGAGCCACAATCCCTGACTGCCGTTCTAGCCAAGCCAGGCACTTATTGTACGCCCCAGTCTGACCATGAAAAACTGCGTCATTCCCCCTCCACCATTCGATCCTGCGTCAGCAGTCCTATCCGCTGCACGCCGGCGTGATGGGCCACGTCAATCACTTCGGCTACATACTGGAAATCCACGTCGGCATCGCCGCGCACAAATGCGACTTTTTCGACGCGCGTCAAATAGATCCGCGCGAGCTGCGTCTCCAAGTCTTCCCAGCGCACATCGTCCGGTTGATTTTCACCGTCGGCGTCTGATCCTTCGCTGTCCACACCACCTGAATGACTATGGTCCGCTCCGGCTGCGGGACGGACTTGCCGTCGGTTGGCGGCTGTGGAATCTGCGCCTTCTCCCCATACTCTGGGTCCATCGCAACCACCAGCATGAACATGACGATCAGGGTCAGCAGCACGTCAATGAGCGGCGTGACGTTGATCTGCGGCCGGGGCGTACCTCCGCCTGGCCCATTTCCTGACATGGAGAAAGCCATTGCCGTTCCCCTCTCCGGCACGCGTGTCTGTAAGATCAGACACCTGCAGGCTTCGCGGAGTTCCCGGCCGGCGCAACAGCAAACGATTCTTCGCTGCGCTCGGAAACGACAACACACAGGGATGGCAACCTTGCGAATCCAGATTGCTTATTTTCGGCGCTACCGTGCATCATTAGGGCACGGCCGCGCGGAGGAACCAGGCGGACCGGAAGCATCCGACGCATGCCCGCACGATGGCCCATCGCGCTCGTTCTGTTCACCGCCGCCGCTCTGGCCCCGCTCGTCCACGGCCAAGATAACTATGAAATCCAGGTCTACAGTTATGAGACAGTCGCGCCGCGAGCCACCATGGTCGAGATTCACTCTAACTTCACCGTGGAGGGCAGCAAGACGGTGCAGGACGGCATGCTGCCCACGAATCATGCCGAACACGAGACACTGGAACTCACGCAAGGGATCAACGACTGGTCGGAGGTCGGCTTCTACGTTTTTTCCAGCATCCAGTCTGACGGCGGCTGGCAATGGGTGGGCGATCACATCCGGCCGCGGTTCCGCATTCCGGAGAGCTGGCACTGGCCCGTGGGAGTGAGCCTGTCACAGGAGATCGGCTACCAGCGCGCCGCCTTTTCGCCTGACACGTGGACCTGGGAAATTCGTCCCATCGTAGACAAGAAGATTGGGCGCTGGTATCTCGACTTCAATCCCACGCTGGACCGCTCATTTCACGGGCCGAGCGTGAACAAGGGAGTGGAATTCTCGCCCAACGTTAAGGTCAGCTACGATTTCACCAAGAAGATCGCGGGTGGGCTGGAATGTTTCGCGTCGTATGGATCACTTTCCGGATTTGATCCCCTGCGCGAGCAACAACAACAGTTTTTCCCCGCCATCGACGTGGACTTCGGCGCGCAGTGGGAGTTCAACTTCGGGGTCGGGATTGGCACGACACGCTCCACCGACCACCTGATCGTGAAATGCATCATAGGGCGTCGGTTCTCGTGGCCCCACGGGAAGAAATCGAGCGCGGTTGACTCCGGCAGCCAGGAATAGCGTCACTCGTAGCGCAACGCTTCCACCGGATCGAGCTTCGACGCCCGCATCGCCGGCACCAGTCCGCTGATGATGCCCACCACCAACAAAACTGCGCCGGAAAGCACGACGGTCATCATCGAAATTCGCAAATGGATGTCGCCCTGCCCGGAATCGTCTTCAAACAAGGGGCCCATCATGGGAAGCGTGCCCACGGCCCAGGCAATGAAATACGACAGCAGCACGCCGATCGCGCCGCCCAGAAACATGATCAGCAGCGTCTCAGCCAGGAATTGGAGTTTGATGTGTTGCTTGCGAGCTCCGAGGGCGCGGCGCAGCCCAATTTCGCGAATGCGCTCGTCCACCGACACGAGCATGATGTTCATTACGCCGACGCCGCCGATGCCGAGCGTCAGAGTCCCAATGAAGGTGAGCAGAACCTGCAACCCGATGGTCAGCGCATCAATGACGGGACGAAATTCGTCGCGTCCGAACATCTGGAATGCTTTTGGATCAGTAGGCGAGAAATTCTGCCGCGTCGCCACCGCAGCCAGCACTTGCGCCATGGCCTTCTTCTCAAACTGCGGCGCAATCGGCTCAAACAACATCACAGCGGCATAGCGTGTGTTCCAGAGATCGCCGGCCGCTGAGTATGGAATCCATGACGATTCATCGTCGCTGGAAAAATAATTGCTAAGCTGAATTTTCCGTGCCATCACCCCAATCACGGTGAAGCGCACGCCCGACACCTGCACTGTCTCGCCCACCGCCGGCCGGCCGCTGAAAAGTTGCTCTTTGAGCCGTCCGCCAAGGAAGATCACGCGCCGCCGTTCCACTTCATCCTCGGCGTTAATCCAGCGGCCCTCAGAGGGAACTTCGTTGCGCATCTCGCCATACTCGGGGCAGACTCCGCGCACCGGAGCGGTCCCCACCATGCGGTCGCCGTAGGCGATACCTGGCCGGTTCACGGTTTCCAGGCAGACGTGTTTTACCAGTGGCGCTGTCTCTTTCACCATGTCGAGATCCGCCTGCTCGAGGACCACCTTCTTCCCGGCGCGCTGCCCGCCCGGCTGCTCGCTCGTCTGCTGCGGCCAGCAGATCACGACGCTTTTGCCAAACGCGTCAAACCCGTGCACCAGGATGCTGCGGAAGCTGCTGCCGTAGGCGATCAAAAGAGTCACCGTCGCGATGCCCCACACGATGCCCAGCATCGTGAGCAGGCTGCGCGTGAGGTTCCGCTTCAACGCGATCCAGGCTTCGAGAATGATCTCAATCAGCATGCGTGCTTGCGTGCTGCGCCCTGTGTGGGACCGGGTCTCTGATCCGGTCATGCCGAGCGAAGCTCGGACCCACACAAACCCTATCCTCCCGCTTCATAGTGCAGCGCCTCAATCGGATCAATCGAGGCTGCCTGCCGCGCCGGATACAGCGCCGCTCCAATCGCGATCGCTCCCAGCAAACCTGCCGCGGTCAAGCCTGAGGCCCAACTGGGCAGCAGGCCGGCAAAAAAGTCAGGCATGGGCAGCATGTTCACCAACGCGCAAAGTCCAAAGGCAATGCTCAGCCCGATTCCTCCGCTCAGGAACGCAATGATCAGTGCTTCAATAAAGAACTGCCGCAGAATCGTCCGCGCCGGGGCCCCGAGCGCCTTGCGCACACCGATTTCCCGGGTCCTCTCGCGAACCGCCACCAGCATCACGTTCATGACGCCGATGCCGCCCAGCAGCAGCGTCACGATTCCGACCGCACCCAGGAAGAATTTCATCCCGTCGGTCATCGTCTTAAATGCCTGAGCCTCCTGCACCGTATCCCAGATTGGACATGCTTCTTTGTCGTTGGGATCGTAGCGGTGCATGCGAGCCAGCGCCACGCGCACCTCGCGCTTGCAGGCCTCATGCTGCTCGACCGATTTCGGGGTCACCAGCAGCTGGTCAAAGGTCGAATTTGTGCCGGGAGGTCTATCGGGAAAATCTCGCCGCATCGCGGCAAATGGCACAAAGACCTTGTTCACGTCCCAGCCGTCGTAGCAGGAATCCTGCTTTTTCTTCGCCATCACTCCTATGACGGTATAAGGAAAATCATTCAAATAGACTGAGTCGCCCACCGGATTGCGCCCGGGGAACAGCTGCTTTGCCGCGTCTGACCCGAGAAATGCCACGCGCCTGGCCTCCCGCATGTCGTCCCAGTCATAGAAACGCCCCGCGCCGACGTCCAGGCTGCGAATATAGCTAAACGGCGGATACGACCCCGTAACGGTGAAGGCGGCGTTGTTGAAGTTGGAGTGTGTCCGGACGGTGTCCTGCTCGAGTTCTGGAATGGCGTATTCGCAGTCCGGCGATTCCGCCTGCACCACGGGAACGTCCGGGTCCTCCCAGTGGACGATGCGTCCGGCATGCGTCCCGCCTGCTTGCAGACTGGTGCGGCCGTGAAAGACGATCATCACATCCTTGCCGAGGTTCCGTTCCTGCTCTTCCTGCCCCTTACGAAGCCCCTCTCCGGCCGCCACCATGAGCACAATCGAGACCACGCCCCAAGCGATCCCGAACATGGTCAGGAACGCGCGCAGCTTGTGCGCCCACAAGGTGCGCAGCACATCGAGGATGAGGTCGCGCACGGTCATGGCTATTGATTGGACGCTGTCCCGGAAAGAACGTAAGCCTACAGCTCTCCATCGGGTGATACGTATCGGGGTGGGATTATGTTGCAGAAAAATCGGGCGAGGAAAGCCGTTGGGCGAAACCACCCTCGTCTGACGATGCCATGGACCGGCGCCCAATATTTGTGTTTTCTGCGGAGTCAGGCCTTCACGAAACCGGAGCCGACGCGGTCGAGCCAGCGGTCAAACTCGCCCAGCGCCAGATCACATTGCAGGCGATGCCGTTGCTTGCGATCCCGGATTCTTTTCTCCAGCGGAGGCAGCAGATCGAACGTAATATTCGCCGGCTGGAAACTTTTGGCATCGGCGTGGGTCACGTAGTGGGTGAGCGAACCGAACGCGGAAGCCCGCGGAGCAGGCATCAACTCGGCTCCGGAGACCAGCGCCGCCGCGTGCATGCTGGCCATGAGGCCGGTAGCGATCGACTCCACGTATCCTTCGACGCCGCAGATTTGTCCCGCGAAGAACACGTGAGGGTGGGCTTTCATCTGTAGTGTCTCCCGCAACAATGCCGGCGCATTGATGTATGTATTCCGGTGAATCTGCCCATAACGCAGGAACTGGGCGTTCTCCAAACCCGGAATCAGACGCAGCACCAGCGCCTGCTCGCCGAACTTCAAGTGATTCTGGAATCCGACCAGGTTGTACGAATCCGCGCGCAAATTTTCCTGCCGCAATTGCACCACGGCAAAGGGCATTTTGCCCGTGCGCGGATCTTTCAGCCCCACCGGCTTCATCGGACCAAAGCGCAGCGTGTCGCGTCCGCGGCGTGCAATTTCCTCAATGGGCAGGCAGCCCTCGAAATAATTCAGCTTCTCCCAATCGCGCTGCTCGACCGGCTGCGCAGCCACCAGCGCATCGTAAAACCGGTCGTACTCCTCCTTCGTCATCGGACAGTTGATGTAATCCGCCGATCCTTTGTCATACCGCGCCGCCAGGTACACGCGTGCCATGTCAATCGAGTCCGCCTCCACAATCGGGCTGATCGAATCGTAAAAATACAGGTGAGGATTATGACGAGCAGAATCGTGTGGGAGCGGGCGACTCGCCCGCTCAGCTTTTGACTCGGCTGACTCACTCAGCCTTGCAATTTCTGCAGCGAGCGCCTCGGAGGTCAGCGGCCCTGTGGCGATGACGGTCACAGGTCCGTCTTCACTTACCGCAGTCACTTCCTCCCGCTGTACGGTAATCCGCCGCTCTCGCGAAATGGCCTCGGTCACCCGCGCGGCAAATGCGATCCGGTCCACGGCCAGGGCGTGCCCAGCCGGAACTGCGCACTTCCGCGCCATGTCCAGCAGCAGCGATCCAGCCCGCCGCATTTCCTCTTTCAGCAGCCACGGAGCCGTATTCTCACTGTCGGACTTCAGCGAATTCGAGCACACAAGTTCGGCAAAATCCCCAGTCTGATGCGCCGGCGTCGAGCGCACTGGCCGCATCTCGTACAACTCGACCGCAACGCCGCGCCGCGCACACTGCCACGCTGCCTCCGATCCAGCCAGCCCCGCTCCGACGATTCGAACCCGCGCTGTCACAATGCCTTCTCCGCCAGTCGCCGCAGCGCCGCGTCCGCCAGCAGCACCGGCCGCCACTGATCGCGAAAGTCCGCGCCGAGCGCCTCGTACAGCTCGATCGCTTTTTCATTCCAGTCGAGCACTTCCCAGTGTATTCCGTAACACTGTTCGTCGACTGCGATCCGCGCTACCGCGGCCATGAGTGCCCGCCCGATTCCACGCCCGCGAAAGGGTTCGCGCACAAGCAAGTCTTCTAAGAAGAGTCCGCGTCCGGCCCAAGTCGAGTAGTACCCGAAGAACAGGGCATAGCCGGCCGGCTGCTCATCCCACTCCGCAATGAGTGCACGAAAGCGGGGACTTTCGCCGAAGCCATCCCGAACCAGATCGTCCTCGCGTATGGTCACCTGATCGAGTTCGTGCTCAAACTTCGCCAACTCGCGGATCATGGTCAGCAGCAGCGGCGCGTCGTGAACCGTAGCAGGACGGATGTGAAGCATGGGAGGGTCAGAACTCCACGGCAGAAGCCGCTCTCAGTGTAAAACAGGGTGACGCCGGTACCGGCGCCGACTTAGGCGCCGTGCCCGGCAGGGCTGGGTCTATGGAGCCTCCGTGCCGGGTATCGGATCGGACAAAAACCGGCTCTCACTTAGTAATCAGCGTATATTGGCTGGCCACGCACACCCAGACTCCGCCCCGGCTGATCCAGGTGTCGGTGAACCGCCCGCGGCGAAGGTAGGGCTTGCCGTTCTCCGTGCCCTTGACGCGGTAGACGCCCGTCACCACAGCGCTGTCGCCATACACATGGGCGTTCATCGACTCGGTCACCTGCTGCTCCGGATGCCGCGAGGGCGCCTTCACATTTGCCAGAAAGTCAGCCTTGGTCATCATGGTGCCGTCGTAGTCGGTGTACACGAGGGAGTTGTCCAGAATGGTATCGAGCGCCTTTGCGTCCTTGCGTTCCTCCGCCTGATTCCAGGCGTTCTCCAGCGCAATCACCTTGGACTGGTTGGAGCTCTGTTCCTCTCCTTGTGCTATCGCGAACCAAGAGGCGGTCAACATCAGGACCGTGACAGCGATTGTCTTTCTCATGAAGGGATTGCTCCTTCGTAGTGTGTCGAACACTCACCGCGCGATCAGCGTGGATTGGCTCGCCACGCACAACCATCTCCCCTCCCTGCGCACCCAGGTGTCGGTAAACCGCTCCCGGTGCGAATAGGGCTTTCCGCTCTTCGCGCCAGTCTCCCGATACACTCCGTTCACCACCGCGATGGGTCCGTAAACGCGCACCGTCATTGGCTCGCACAGAATCTGTTCCGCATGCACCGACCGCGCCGCAACGCTGGCCAGGTACTCGGACCGATTCATCAACGTCCCATCATATTCGACGTAAACCATCTCCGGGGCAATCAATATCTCAAGCGCCTTGGCGTCTTTTCCTTGTACCGCCTGATTCCAGGCCAGTTCCAGCGTTAGAATCCGCGACTCGTCAGCCTGAGTCGGGACTGCCCCTTGCGCGTGGGTTCGGGGCACAATCAACAACAGCAGAAGCACAGAGAACAGTTTCTTCATTTCGGCCTTCCCCCGCCTGCATATCCCAGCCACCGGCTCCCGTGTTTTCAGCGCGCGATCAGTGTGCCCTGACTCGAGATGGCGACCCAACTGCCATTCTTGTACATCCACACATCGATGAAGCGCCCGCGCCGCAGGTACGGCTTTCCGCCTTCCATCCCCTTCATCCTGAAGATCCCCGTGACGACCACGGTGTTTCCATGCAGACTCGCTGTCATCGCTTCCGTCACGACCTGCTGCACGCTGGCCAACTCCACATTCGCCAGGACTTCCGCTTTCGTCATTAGCCGGCCGTCAAAGTCGACATAGATGAAAGCGCTGTCGAGCAGCCGGTCCATTGCTTTGACATCCTTGATCCCTGACGCTTGCGACCATGCGTTTTCCAAGGCGAAGATTTTCGACCGGGCTCCGGAATCAGAAAACTCGTCTTGTGCGCGGAGGGACAGCAATGCCATGGCGAAGACCATCAACAAGCAGGCACCGACGCTTGCCACATAGGATTTCATATAACCTCTATCGGCAATTCGCGGCTTTCCTTCAGGGTACGGACAGCCTTACCGCCTGCACTTCATCTATGATTGAACCAGTTGGACTTTTGACCTGGAGGATCGCATGGCGCGGATCAGCCTGATTGGCCAAGAGGCAGCCTCTCCCGAAGTAAAGGAGATTTACGATAGAGTGCTGCGCGGCAAGCCGGGCAACGCCCAGAAAGCTCTCGCCCATCGCCCGGAAATGCTGAAGAACTTTCTGAGCTTTTACAGCAGCGTGGGCCGCTCTCTCGACCGCAAGCTCTACGAGTTGATCTACATCCGCGTTTCGCTGATCAATGGATGCCACTATTGCACTCAGCACCACGTTGCGTCGTCAAAGCGTGTGGGCTTGACCGCGGAGGACTGGTCCGCGCTGGAGGCAGGAGATTATTCACGCTACGGCGAGAAGGAACGCGTCGCGCTCACCTATGTTGAAAAACTGACTCGCACGCCGCATGGCATCACCGACGCCGACTTCGCACCTTTGAGGAAAGAGTTTTCCGAGCCCGAGATCGTTGACATCCACCTGCTGACCGGCCTGGCCAACCTGACCAACCGCTTTACCGACCCGTTGGGGCTGGAAGTGGAATTTCCGGAGGAAAAGATATAGGCAGTTGCCACGGATTTGAACGGATCATCACGGATAAGCCGAGTTCCATAGCCAAGAATCAAGGACTCTCCTGATCCGTGTAAATCCGTGGCTAGAGAATCTCTCGCATGTCGCCCACGCGTTTCGTCACCCGCTCCCGATCCAGGTATTCCAGCAGGGGGATCGCGTACTTGCGGCTGACGCCGGTCAACTCCTTGAACTGCGCCACGTCAATATTCGGCGACTTGGCCTTCAGTCCCGCAACTTGCCGCCGCAATTCCTCGAGCGCCGCGCGATGAAATACCAATTCCTGCGAGACTTTGACCAGCACCTTATCGCGCAGCAGCAGCGTGACGATTTTCTGCGCGCGAGCCTTATCAACCTTGAGTCCGGCGATGACCTCGTGCAGCGCGGGGACTCTCAGTCCCGCAGCGGCAAAGGCTTCTTCGATATTCTTCTTTGATTCAGCTTCCTCATCCTTCATCACCACGCCGTGGCCGGGAAGGCGCACCAAGTCACCGGCAACTTCAATCTTTTTCCCGCGCAACATTGAATCGAGCACTGCCGCGTACACTTCCGGGCTCAAAGTGAATTTCTCCCGCAGTGCTTCCTTGCCCATCCCCGCCACGAGAGGATTCTTTTCGTGGAATATGGAGAGCGCCTGGGGCAGCAAAATACTCAAAGCTGACATAGCTGTGGAATAGAAAAACAGATCGCCGAACTTCAACACCATGCCCTTGGCCAGCTGCCCCGCCAGATGAGACTCAATCACTTCCGTTCGCCAGCCGGTCTCCGAAACGGCCTGCGCCATGGTCAGCCCCCGATACCAGCGTCTCGCGATCCGCAGCGCCAGCATCTCGCCGGCATTGCCTGCAGCCGATGCTTTCAGCAAAGCGTCAACGGTCACTTGCTTGAAGCCCGGAATCGGCGCGGCGTCCAGGACAACTCCGCCGCCGATCGTCACCACGGGAGAGAACCGGCGGATGATGAAGCGATCCCCCGGCAGCAGCAGGGCAGGCTGCGGAAGTTTGATTCGCGCGAATACTTCCGAACCGGGAGCGATCTGCCAGGCTCCCGAGTGCTTCGTGACTGCGGGATTCAGATGCGGTGAGGGCTGAAACACGATTTCCCCCACCGTCTCCATTGTGTAGGAGTGAAAGTGGACCCGCGCGCGATCTTTCAACGCCCAGGGAGCAGAAGACAGCAACCGCAATTGCACGTCCACCAACCGCGTGGCTGCAAACGTCGCCGGCGGCGCCAGTGTCATCCCCCGCCCGAGGTCTTCCGTGCTCGCGCCGGCGAGGTTCAAGGCTGTGCGTTGTCCAGCAACGGCCGCGTCGGCAGCCTGCCCGTGAACTTGCACTCCTCGCACCCGCACCCGCCGCCCGGGGGGAAACGCTTCCAACTCTTCCTCGCGCCGAATCGTTCCCGCGATCAGGGTTCCGGTGACCACTGTGCCGAAGCCCTTCATGGTGAATACGCGATCGATCGGCAAACGTGCCAAAGCGCGAGAATCCCGCGGCTCGACCTTGGCGGCAGCCGCGACGATCGCTTTCCTCAGATCTTCCAGGCCGGCGCCGGTCAGCGCGCTCACCGCAACGATGGGAGATTTCGGCGTCTCCATGAATGTCCCGCGCAGAAGATCGCCGACTTCCAGGCGCACCACGTCGAGCGTCTCGGCATCCACCGCGTCTGACTTGGTGACCACGGCGATGCCCCGCTTGACGCCGATGAGTTGCAGAATGTCGAAATGCTCGCGCGTCTGCGGCTTGATGGACTCATCCGCGGCGATGACCAGCAGCACCAGGTCGACGCCGCCTACCCCAGCCAGCATGTTGCGCACGAAGCGCTCGTGCCCGGGAACATCCACGAACCCGAGCCGCAGCGGTTCGCCGCCGGCGCCCGGCAGGTCCATGTGCGCGAAACCCAGGTCGATGGTGATGCCACGCCGCTTTTCTTCCTGCAGCCGGTCGGCATCAATCCCGGTCAGCGCCTTCACCAGCGCGGTTTTGCCGTGGTCGATGTGCCCGGCCGTGCCGACAACAATCGATTTCATGCCAGAAGAATCGTAACAGCAGTAGCCGCCAACGACGTCTTAATAGTCCTATCCCGCACGCCGTCAAAATGCGACAATAGGAGTTCCTCTCATGGCCACCTCTTTGACTTCTGCATTTTCTCCGGAGATCATCCGGCAGCACGGCCTTACGCTCAATGAGTACGAGAAGATCAAGCAGCTTCTCGGCGACCGCGAGCCCACGTTTACTGAGCTCGGCATCTTCAGCGTGATGTGGAGCGAACACTGCTCCTACAAATCGTCGCGCGTGCATCTGAAACGCCTGCCCACCCGCAGCAAGCGCGTTCTGCAGGGACCGGGAGAAAATGCCGGCATCATTGACATTGGCGACGGCTGGGCCTGCGCCTTCAAGATCGAATCGCACAACCATCCGTCGTTCATCGAGCCGTTTCAGGGTGCGACCACCGGCGTGGGCGGAATTCTGCGTGACATTTTCACCATGGGCGCGAGGCCGGTCGCGGTGATGGATTCGCTGCGATTTGGCCCGATTACGGCTCATGGAGCCCCGGACGCCCTCGTCCGGGGAGACGGATCCGCAACCCTGGACGGGCGGACGAGGGCGTCCGCCCCTACACAGGCTGAGATCCGCAGGAATCATTCCATCCTCGAAGGCGTCGTCAGCGGCATCGCCTCTTATGGAAACTGCTTCGGCGTGCCCAACCTGGGCGGGGAAACGAAATTTGAGCCTTGCTATTCCGGCAATCCGCTGGTGAATGCGTTCGCGCTCGGCTTGGTCCGCAAGGATCAGATTTTTTATGCGCGTGCGGCGGGCGAGGGGAATCCGGTGATCTACGTTGGCGCCAAGACCGGCCGCGACGGCATTCACGGCGCGACCATGGCCAGCGAAGAATTCAGCGAGGCTTCGGAAGCGAAGCGTCCCAATGTCCAGGTGGGTGACCCATTTCTGGAAAAGCTCCTGCTCGAAGCCTGCCTGGAAGCCATGCAGTCCGGTGCCATCGTGGGGATTCAGGACATGGGCGCCGCGGGACTGACCTGCTCGACCTGCGAGATGGGCGGGCGGGGTAAAGTCGGCATCGAAATCGAACTCGACCGCGTTCCCCAGCGCGAAACCGGCATGACTCCGTACGAGATCATGCTGAGCGAATCGCAGGAGCGCATGCTGCTGGTCGCGCAAAAAGGACGCGAGCACGAGGTCTTCCGCGTTTTCGAAAAGTGGGGACTCGATGCGGTCGAAGTCGGCAAGGTCACAACCGACAACAAGCTGCGCGTGCTCGAACACGGCAAGGTCGTGGCGGAGATTCCCAATCAGGCTCTGACCGACGATGCTCCCGTGTATAAGCGCCCGCTGGCGCGCTGGGAGCCTGCGGTGCCGCGCGAGATGCCGGAACAGATCCAGTTCGGCGGAATCAGCGACTTCACCCCAAATCTGAAGCAGCTTCTCGCCAGTCCGAACATTTGCGGCAAACGCTGGGTCTGGCAGCAATATGACCACATGGTGCAAACCAACACCGTCGAAGCGCCCGGCGCGGGCGATGCTGGCGTGATTCGTATCAAGGGGTCGCAGCGCGGGCTGGCCATGTCGCTCGATGGCAACGGACGCTGGTGCTATCTCGATCCGCGCCTGGGCGCGATGCATGCGGTCGCCGAATCCGCGCGCAAGGTGGCCTGCTCGGGGGCAACGCCGGTCGGCGCAACCAACTGCCTCAACTTCGGTAATCCCGAAAAACCGCACATTATGTGGCAATTTTCCCAGACGATTGATGGAATGACCAAAGCCTGCGAGGAATTGGAGATTCCCATCACCGGCGGCAACGTCAGTTTTTACAACGAGACGCTGGGCGAAGGAATTTATCCCACTCCCGTGCTGGGAGTCGTAGGGGTTCTCGACGACGTGCACAAAACCGCTAAGATGCATTTCGCCGCTGCCGGACGCACGGTCGTGCTATTGCGCGCCGGGGAAGCGGGCGATATCACCGATGCACAAAGTGAGTTCGGGTCGTCGGAATACGCCAAAGAGATTCTGGGCTCGCTGTGGGGATATCCGCCGGAGATCGACCTGGAAAAGCAAGCCGGGCTGCAGAAGGCCGTGATCGAGATGATTCAGCACGGACAGGTGGATTCCGCCCACGATTGTTCCGAAGGCGGCTTGACGATTGCGCTGGCGGAAAAGGCGTTTCCCCCGGGCGTTGGGGCGCGTGTGAACCTGGCGTCAGGCGGACTTCCGGCCGAGTTTGCTCTGTTTGGAGAAGACGCGAGCCGGATCGTTGTCTCATGTGACCCGGCCAACCTGACACGAATCAAAGAAATAGCGGAGAAACACGGCGTCGCGGCGGATGTGATCGGCGAGACGATTCCGGAACGGCTGGAAATCTCGCTCGATGGCAGCCTGGTTGTTTCGGCTGCGGTTTCAGACTTGTGTGCCGCGTACGAAGGCGCGCTGGAGTCGGCACTGCACACGGATCCTGAGCTGGTAGCGGCGGATTAGTTTGATCGGAACCACAGAGGACAGGACGCAGAGTAAAGAACTGTTGAATTTTGCGGGGCTGGACAGCCGAGGGTGCTGTCCCACATGGATCGAGCGAAGGGCTAAAGGCTATTTGCTAAATGCTAACTTCCGACAAATTTCATGACGAGTGCGGCGTGGTAGCGGTATTCGCGCATCCGGAGGCGGAGAAGCTGGCTTACCTGGGGCTGCATGCGCTGCAGCATCGCGGGCAGGAATCAGCGGGGATTGTCAGTTCCGATACGCTGAGCCTGCGCCAGCACAAGGCGATGGGCCTGGTCGCCGACATCTTTACCGAGGACGTGCTCGCGCAACTGCGGGGCTCGCTTGCCATCGGACACACGCGCTATTCGACGGCGGGCGACTCGGCGCTGTTGAACGCGCAGCCCATTCTGGTGCAGTCGAACAAGGGAGCAATCGCGGTCGCGCACAATGGCAATCTGGTGAATGCTCACATTATCCGGCAGCGGCTGGAGGGCCAGGGATCGATCTTCCAGACGAACAGCGACACCGAAGTCATCGTTCACCTCATCGCGCTCTCCCGGGAGCATACCCTTCCGGAAGCGATGGCCGACGCGCTGCGGCGCGTGGAGGGAGCGTTTTCACTGGTGATGATGAGCGCAGATCGAATCTTCGCCGCCCGCGACCCGCGCGGTTTCCGCCCGCTGGCCATGGGGCGCATCCGGGCGACCGAGGGCCACGCCCGCGACACGATTGTCTTTGCCTCGGAGACCTGCGCGTTCGATTTGATCGGAGCCGAATACGAACGCGAAGTCAAGCCGGGGGAACTCATCGTGGTCGGACCCGATGAGATTACCTCGCGTTTCTATTCCACCAGCGCCGCGCAGTCGAGTTGCATCTTCGAGCACGTCTATTTCTCGCGGCCCGACAGCGTGATATTCGGCCGCGCAGTGCAGACCAGCCGCGAAAACCTGGGACGCCAGCTGGCACGGGAATCTCCGGTTGAGGCCGATCTGGTCGTGCCGGTGCCGGATTCAGGAGTCACCGCAGCCGTGGGATACGCTGCCGAGAGCGGCATCCCGTTTCGTTTCGCGCTCATTCGCAACCATTACGTTGGCCGCACGTTTATTGAGCCGCGCCAGAGCGTGCGCGATTTCGGCGTCAAGCTGAAACTGAATCCGGTGCGTTCCCTGCTGGGGGGCAACCGCGTGGTGTTAATTGACGACTCCATCGTGCGCGGCACGACCAGCCGCAAGATCGTGCGCATGATCCGCAACGCTGGCGCGAAGGAAGTGCACATGCGCATTTCCTGCCCGCCCACCATTTCGCCATGTTTTTACGGTGTGGACACGCCCTCGCGGAAGCAACTGATCGCGGCCAACAAGTCGGTCGAGGAGATTCGCGAATACATCGGCGCCGACTCGCTGGCCTACCTTTCGCTCGAAGGCCTGAAGCGGGCGTGCGGCGAAGGCGAACACACGTCTTACTGCACGGCGTGCTACACCGGCAATTATCCGACCGAAATCATTGACGTCGAGGATATCCAGCCGGCAGTAGTGCGGAGATAGAGGGCATCAGAGGCGCGGTTTCCGCGCTCGCGCCACACGCGGGATTCCTTGCAGGTCGGAAGCGATGTGAACCTCTTCCCAGCCATCGAGAAGCCTGCGGACTTCATCCGCGATCGTGCCGCTGATCTCCATCACCAGCCAGCCGCCAGCACGCAGCGCAGCCTCGGCTTGAGAGATCAGGCGGGTAATGACCTCAGTTCCGCCGGGTCCGGCGAAAACTGCAACTCGCGGCTCGAATTTCCGAACCTCAAATTGAACCCGATCTTCCTCAGATTCCCCAACATACGGAGGATTGGAAACAATGAAATCGAAGTCCGGCTTCAAGCCTTCGAGCAGATCAGTCTGGTGAAACTGGATGCGGTTCTCAAGTTGATGGCGCGCGGCATTGGCGCGGGCGATCTCCAGCGCCGCGGCAGAGATGTCGGTCGCGTGGATGTCGGCCTCCGGTAGCTCCCTGGCCAGCGCCAAAGCAATGCAGCCTGAGCCGGTGCCCAAGTCGGCAACGCGAAGGACGGCGTCGGACCTCGGACCTCGGACCTCGGGCGTCAGGGGGTTGAGGTCTAAGGTCTGACGTCTGAGGTCCGGCGCCAGAAGTTCCAGGACGGCCTCAATGACATGCTCAGTCTCCGGCCGCGGAATCAGGACGGCCGGGGTGACGATGAAATCCATTCCCCAGAATTCCTGATGTCCGGTGATGTACTGTGCCGGCACGCCGCGGGCGCGCTCGGCCAGCGCTGCTTCGTAGCTTGACTGTTCATCGTTAGTGAGTTCGCGCTCGGGATGGGCGTAGAGATAGGCGCGGTCGCAACTGAGGGTGAACATCAGCAGCAGCTCGGCATTCATCCGTGGAGAAGGAACATTCCCGGCAGTGAGGCGGGCGGTAGCCGAAGTAAGAGCAGCTTTCAATTGCACGAATCTATTTCATCACAGAGACAGTATCGGGTGTTCTTAGACGCACTTTACATCACAGTCCCGCCTTCGTTCTTCAGCTTCTCGGCCTGGTAGTGCGCGACCAGTGCCTCGATGAGCGGCTGAAGCTTGCCGTCCATCACGGCGTCAAGCTGGTGGATGGTAAAGCCGATCCTATGGTCGGTGAGCCGGTTCTGCGGAAAGTTGTAAGTGCGGATCTTCTCGCTGCGGTCGCCCGACTTCACCATGGCCTTGCGTTCCTTGGCCAGAGCCTGCTGCTGCTTCTCCATCTCGATTTCATAAAGACGGGCGCGCAGCACGCGCATGCCCTTTTCGCGGTTCTTGATTTGCGATTTTTCGTCCTGGCAACTGACCACCGTGTTGGTCGGGATGTGGGTAATGCGCACCGCAGAATACGTAGTATTCACCGACTGCCCGCCGGGACCGGAGGAGCAGAACGTATCAATGCGCAGGTCTTTGGCCTCGATTTTGACATCCACGTCTTCCGCCTCCGGCAGGACCGCGACCGTGACCGCCGAAGTGTGCACACGCCCCTGCTGTTCGGTCTGGGGAACGCGCTGCACGCGGTGCACACCGCTCTCATACTTGAGCTGCGAGTAAACTCGATTGCCTTCAATGATGGCGATGACTTCTTTCAGCCCGCCGACCGACGACTCCGAAGTCGAGAGCACTTCCACCTTCCAGCGCTGAGTTTCCGCGTAACGCGTGTACATGCGGAAGATTTCGGCGGCAAAGAGGGTAGCTTCGTCTCCGCCGGTGCCGGCACGAATTTCCAGGATGACATTCTTCTCGTCGTTTGGGTCCTTGGGTAGGAGCAGGACCTTGAGCTCTTCTTCAACGCCGCCGACGCGCCCTTCCAGCTTGTCGAGTTCCTCTTGCGCGTACGCGCGCATCTCTGGATCTTTCTCTTCGGCCAGCATCGCCTTGCTCTCGGCAATCCCCTTCTTCAGATCTTTGTATTCGCGGTACTTCTCAACCACAGTCGCGATTTCACTGTGCGCCTTGGCAGTCTTCTGGAATCTCGCCGAGTCGCCGATGATCTCCGGCGACGCCAGAGCCTGGGTCAGCTCTTCGTAGCGGGCTTCGATTTGGTCAAGTCGTTCAAACATGAGAACCGTCGTTGGTCGTTAGTCGTTGGCCAGAACCCTTACGCAGCTTTCTCGCTCATAGAGTTGATCAACCCACTTAAAGCCCGGCCCACAACTTCGGCCAGCGCCAACAGACGTTGTCCCTCTTCTTTCCGAAAGTATTGTAATTCCTCAGCGATCAATAGCAGAGTTTGAAGCTCCAGGAGTGATCCCCGCGCGTGAAGCAGGAAGCGCACAAATTCCTTGTCAGAGCGATGGCCTTTTCCTTCCGCTATGTTGCTGGGCACGGATACTGCGGCACGCCGAATCTGCTGACTCAATCCGTACAACTCGTGCCGCGGGAAGGCGGCCGTACTCTTATAGATCTCCGTAGTCAATTTCATTGCCTCTTGCCAAACTCTCAGATCCCGAAAGGATGCAGACATGCGACACCTCCGGGAGCCACTTTAGCCCGCTGCCTACCAAGCAGTCTGTGACGGATGACCAATTAGGAGGGTTGGGGGCCAACGACCAACGACGGACGGCCAACGACGCCTTATCTACGCAATCACCAATTCCCCGCCCCGTTCCTTCTCCAGTACCATGGCGCGGTTCAGGGCCTCGATGGCGCACTCGGCTTGCTCATCAGACGGCGGCCGGGTGGTAATGTGTTGCAACCACAGGCCCGGCGCCGTCATCAGCGCGAAGAGTGACCCTCGATGCTTGGCGGCGAAGCGGATGATTTCGTAGGAAACTCCGGCGATCAGCGGCAGCAGCACGATGCGCGACGCAAAGCGTGCCCAGAACGTAGTAAACGGAATCAGCATGTAGAACCCGATCGAGATCAGCATCACGGTCATCAGAAAACTCGTGCCGCAGCGCGGGTGGAAGGTCGAATATTTCTGCACGGCTGCAGTCGTAAGCGGGTCGCCATTTTCGAACGCAAACACGGTCTTGTGCTCCGCGCCGTGATACTCGTACACGCGCCGTATATCCTTCCACAGCGACACTCCCCAGATGAACAGCAGAAACAGACCCAAACGGATAGCGCCGTCCACGAGATTGAAGACAATCCGCCCGCCCAGAGCGGGGTCCATTTTCTTCAATTCCGTCGCTGCCAGCAGCGGGATGTACTTGTACATGAAGATGAAAAAGGCCAGCGAGATCACGATGTTGACCACGGCCAACCAGTTGCTGATGGCGGCCGCTTTCTCGCGGGTCTCTGAACTGGCCCGGCTCTCGTCCGGCTGAGCAGGCGAGGACGTGGCACCTTTCTGGGCTTCATTCTGAGCCGGGATGTCGTCTTGGTTCTGCATCACGTCTTCGATGGCAACGTTGGCCGAAAAGCGCAGTGCCCGGTATCCCAGATTCATGGCGTAGCCGAGCGTCATGACTCCGCGGACGACAGGCCAGGCCATCCATTTGTGCTTCTCCGACGGCCGTTCCAGCGGTTCGCTCATGGTGACAACCTCGCCAGAAGGCTTGCGGCAGGCGATTGCCCAGGCGTGCGGGGAGCGCATCATCACGCCCTCCAGCACGGCTTGCCCGCCGACGAGCGTCTCTTCCCCGCTTTCCAGCGCGGGAAGAAGCTGCACAGCGGCGAGAAATCGCAGGTGATTTCGCACAAAACGCATGAATGTTAGATGGCCCTTCCGGGGGACAGGGATCAAACAGTAGGGTATCACAGGTGAGGGTCGCGTCCGAGCGGTGCTGCCGCGCAGAAAATCATGTTGTTAGTAGGTTAGAGTTGGGGTGACCGTGGGTGGGGATGTTCTGCCCGATGACGGGGAATGCATGCGGCGACTAGCCACAACTTGCGAATCCATAGGAGCTACCACCAAGAAGCTGCAAAAGACAGCGATCGTAGCCGACTATTTGCGCTCGCGTACCGCGGACGAGGCAGCCGTGTCGGCTGTGTTCTTCTCAGGGCGAGCGTTTCCCGCCTGGGAAGAAACAACGTTGCAGGTGGGCGGGCGATCACTCTGGCAGATCATTCTGGAGTTGGCCGGGAAAAGCGAAGACGAACTAGCGGCAGCCTACCGCCGTCACGGCGACCTGGGGGCAGTCGCTGGCGAGGTGCTTCCCGAACGTGCCGATCAGGGCCTGAGCGTGCTGGAAGTTGAAAGCATATTCCGCCAGATTGCCGCGGCGCGAGGCCCGGCCGCCAAAAATGCGTTGGTGCGCGATCTTCTCTCTCGCGCGACGCCGCTTGAAGCCAAATACATCACCAAAATCATGACCGGCGATTTGCGGATTGGGCTGAAGGAAAGCCTGGTCGAAGAAGCTATTGGCAAGGCCTACGGCGCCACTCTTGCCGAAGTGCAGCGGGCCAACATGCTCGTGGGCGACATCGGCGAGACCGTCCGCCTTGCCGCCGAGGGCAAGCTGGCCGAGGCCAGAATGCGCCTGTTTCATCCCCTGGGCTTCATGCTGGCAAGTCCGGTTGCCTCTGCGGAAGAAGGACTGAGTTATTTCCCGGAGGCGGCGGTCGAAGACAAGTATGACGGCATTCGGGGCCAGGCGCACGTCTCCGGAGGCGAGGTTAGGATCTTTTCGCGCACGCGGGATGAAATCACCGAATCATTCCCTGAACTGCCCGACGCCCTGGCCGGCCTGCCGCAAGACGCCATTCTCGACGGAGAGATTGTCGCCTGGGAATTCCCGGCGGGGCGGGCGCGTCCCTTCAGCGTTTTGCAGCAGCGGCTGGGACGAAAGAAAGTCAGCGACAGAATGCTGCGCGAGATTCCGGTCGCGTTCCTGGTCTTCGATGTGCTTTATGTCGGCGGCGAATTGATGATTGATCGCCCGCTGCGAGAACGGATGCGGATTTTGGACGAGTTGCTTGCCGGAGAGAGAAGAGTCATTCACCACAGGGACACAGAGTCACGGAGAAAAACGGGGCAAGCGAAGCTGGTCTTCAAAGATGAGGACCCGGAAGATGAGGACCCGAATAGAAATGCGGCATCCTTCGTCATCCGCGCGCCCGTCTTTCGCGCATCGTCGCCCGAACAACTGGAAGAACTGTTCGTCGCCGCGCGGGAGCGAGGCAACGAAGGCTTGATGATCAAGGATCTCGACTCAGCCTACACTCCCGGCAAGCGCGGCAAATCCTGGCTGAAAATGAAGCGTGAACTGGCCACGCTCGACGTAGTCGTAACCGCGGCCGAGTACGGCCACGGCAAACGCGTAGGCGTACTCAGCGACTACACGTTCGCCGTGTGGGACGGCGACCGGCTGGTCAACATCGGCGAGGCCTATTCCGGCCTGACCGACGCGGAGATCGCCGAGATGACCAAGTGGTTTCTGGAGCACACGATCGAAGATCAGGGTTTTCGGCGCATGGTCGAGCCCAAGATCGTGCTCGAAGTAGCTTTCAACAACATGATGCACTCCGGCCGGCACGACAGCGGCTACGCGCTGCGCTTTCCAAGAATCATGCGCCTGCGCCCGGACAAGTCAGCGGAAGATGCCGACACCATCGACCGCGTGCAAGAGATCTTTGCCCTGCAGACGAAACCACAACGTTGAGGGCAGATGGAGGAGATAAGGACGGTGTACAGGCCTTCGGAGGAAAGTTGAGTCGAAAATTGGTCGGGGCGCGCGGATTTGAACCGCGGACCCCCTGCGCCCAAGGCAGGTGCGCTACCAGGCTGCGCTACGCCCC
>Ga0181521_10000536_pt1 | contig 46647 bp, 41 predicted proteins | sample PEATcosm2014_Bin_32_FD_119764 | JGI IMG/M metagenome (GOLD analysis project Ga0181521, IMG submission 119764) | Peatland microbial communities from MTU Mesocosm Facility, Houghton, MI, USA - PEATcosm2014_Bin02_60_metaG | ecosystem: Environmental > Terrestrial > Soil > Wetlands > Peat | place... | reverse complement strand
GCGGATCAGCTTGACGCGCTCGGTGTGCAGGATCGCGTAGCGATCGGCTTGCCACCTCACCCGGTCTTGCCGCTTCTCTTCGTCGGACCACTCCTCGTAGTCGCGCACCCGCATCGTCTCGGGCGGCGGGGCGGGCGCGGCGGCGCCCCGCGCGGGCGGCGGGGCCGCCGGCGGTGCGGGTGGCGCGGGCGGCGGCGGGGGCGGCAGGCTGTCCAGCGCCTGGGTCATCAGGCCGAGGAAGCTGTGCTCGGTCCAGGCGGCGCTTTCACGGGTCTCGTCGTTCGCCTCGCGCTTCTGGCGCACCGCCTGCATGCGCTCGAACTTGCCGAGGAAGCCGCGTGCCTCGCGCCCCATGCTGGCGGCCTGGGCGCGGAGTTGTTTGGCCTGTTTCAGGTCGGTCACGTGCTCCGAGGCCTGCCGCAGGCAGTCCTTGAAGTGGGCGACGGCGGCGACGTGGCAGGCGGCCAGGTCGGCTTCCATGGGGTTGCCGGGGACCATGGCGGCGACCGTGGCCATGGCGACGCGGGCGTAGCGGGCCCGGGCCTCCGGCGTGTCGTCGATCGGCGGTGGCAGCGAGGCGCGCAGGGTTTCGGCGGCGACCAGGTGGATCTCCCGCTGGAGCCGGAGGTCGGGGTCGGCTGGTGGGGGTGGTGATTGGCTGTCCATGCCGGTTAGATACAGTTAGTTAGAAATAATGTCAAGGGGGAAATGCCGAGGCGGCGTGACTGGCGGGGCGTCGCGGCTTTGACGCGGTGGGCCGAGCGGCGGCCGGGGCGCCGGGAACGGCCGCACCGCCGGTAAGGGGGTGTCGTCCGCGCGCAAGCCATGACCACCCGGGCGACAGCGTTCGGGTCCCGGCAGGGAAGCAAATGGAACCGCAGAGGCACGCAGATGTACCGCGGGTCCGCAACGACTGCGGGCCATGGGTCGTGGGTCAGTTCGAATGGGTGCAAGGGTCGGATGCGACGGTTTATGCCAGTGGACAGGCTATTGCCGTTTTGGCTGGAGAGCAGACATTCGTCCGTTGCGTACCGAGGACTTCCAGGCCACAGAGGGCCTGCTGGAGCGGCGGGGCCGTACCCGAAAACAGATGGTTTTGCGTACGGTCAAGCCGCTTGTAGAAGCCACGGTGGAAAGCCAGCTTTCAGCGAGGGGGATTTCTGAACAGGACCGGATGTACCTGCGGATCGGTTGGCGCAAATTGGCGACCGTCGTTTCCCTCGATCATAGGGATATGCAATCTGGCACCCGTGGTGGTATGCAAAGAAACGAAACCATGGCCGATGGGACAGCCGCCTGGCGTAAACATTCCCGCAATGATGGGGTGTCGAGGTCGGAAACTATTCGTTGGAAATCATGACGACGAGGAACATGGGTGCTGCCGGGCAGTTCAAGGCGGAGGGCCTCATTGCCATCTTTCTGTATAGATGGGGTGGCTACTGGCGCTACCTGGTGAAGCCTGGGATTTATGGCATCCACTACTCTTCATTCGTTGCATGGGCCGTTCTGGTGATCGGTACGCTCCTTGCATTGATACGCCCGCTGATTCCGTACGATAGTTGGTGGTACCACTTGCCGTTTAGCAGTTATTTGTTCGACATTGGCGGTGGCCCTGCGAGTTTCCGTTTCGATTCGCTGGTAACCGAGCGCTGGCTTGGCTTTCCGAAAGCGTGGGAATGGGTGGGCGGCTTTGCATGGGCCGTTAGTGGGTCGCTCCACGCCGTTATAATTCCGCAAATTATTTTGTGTTTCGCATACTTTTATTATCTTTCCCGAGCCATGGTCGTGCCGATTGCATGGCTTATCCTCGGGTTTTTCGCTTCACCCATGTTGCTAATTCATTTCGAGGCGATCTATGGCGATTTACCGGCAGCCCTCTGCATCGCCTTGGGCTTTTTCCTGCTTCTTGAGGTGGCGACGTATGCACGTATCCCGGACAGGCCGTTTCCCTGGATACGGGCCGCCTGCGCTGTCGTCGCCTTGGGTCTCGCAGGTAATATCAAGTATCAGGCGTTCCTGGCCGGGATGTGCGTCACGGCCATCGTTGCTGTGCTTTGTCTGGGAGCTTCAGGCACCCCGCGCCGATCCCGCGCCTTCCTTCTGATCGTACTGATGAGCGCCAATGCCCTGGCGAGCACGACGATCCTGATGAACTATGTGCGGTACGGCAATCCTTTCTATCCGCTAAGCGTCAGCTTGTTTGGCCGCAGCCTGTTCACCGGGCCTGAGAGTCCGGAGTTGGGTGCAACCTACCCTACCTACCTGTTGGCCGGTTCCCATGAGGTCAGTTTTCCAGAGCCAGTGAATTTCATCCTCTCTGCGACCGAACTCGACTGGACGATGCGCGGCGTCGCGCCATGGTACAACATTGATAGCGTGACGGGATGGACACCCCGGCGCGGTGCACCGAGCCGAACTGGAGGATGGGGCGGAGTGTTGGTCCTGCTGAGCGCATCCTTGCTCACACTTCAGGCGTGTCGTTTGCGTCGCGAGACCGATCGGCATCAGCGGCTTCTGGTTATCGCCGCCCTGTCGCTGGTAGTCCTCACCGCTTGCATGCCGCGTTCACACGAACTGCGTTACTGGCTTTACCTGCCTTTGGTGGTCCTGCCGGTTACTCTGCGGTTTCTGTCCCGGACGCGTTACCGTGAAGTTGTGCCTGGCGTGCTGACGGCGCTTATGGCTTACGGCGTCATACAAGCCGTCCTCTCGCCAAAATCAGAACTGCTTACCCCCCATGCGGTTTCCATGGCGACATTGCGGACCGCAGTGCCCCCAGCAATCGCGCAGGTGCTACGCGAGACTGGCCGATACTGCGATCCCGCCAACGATGGTCTGTTCCGTTACAGCCAGGCCGTTACGGGCGTGCATGGCCTGCTGTCTCGCGATGCCAAGGATTGTCAGTGACGCCGCCAATGTGGCACGAGGAGTCTGCTGCTTGGAGCGACCTCAGGTGTCGATCCGGCATCGAGAGGCCAAGCTCACCAAGACGAAACCTCAAGCCCACGCCTGGTGCCACTGAGCGATGCCGCGAGAGGCACACTGGTCGGCACACCTCGGCACGTCATCTCGTACCTGTTCTGGCATGATGATGGCATCAAGCACACGGCCTTTTGCCAACAGCTTTGACCTGATCGCCCGCCGAGCCGGAGTGCCGTTCCCCTGCGACGGTTTGCGCCAAGCCTTCGCTCGCGATTCTCTGCCCAGCCTGCGAGGTTGTGACCACGTCGACCGGGCTGACTTCCCCAACCAATTCCCCCGGTCATGGTGGTTCAGGTGGTCGCACTGTGCTGAGGCCGTGCGTGAGTTTGCGGGGGGCTGGGTCCGCTTCGGGTCGAAGCCGGCGGTAGCCGCGGCGATCACCCTACCGCCGCAATGGGTCGATGCCGCCGGTTCAGGCCAGGCGACCCGGCAACCGCTGCTGTGGCTCGGCAGGTGGCGTGCAAACCGACCCACGACCGGGCCGCGCGATGATGCTGCGGCGTGTCAACGAAATCGGACGGGTCCATTGTCGCGCACCCACCACAGCGGCCGGAACCAGCCCGCAGGTCCAGCCAACGCGCCACCCGCTGCGTGCGGATCGCACGCAACAACCGATCGCCGTCCGCGGCCGCGCCCGATAGGCCGCAACGCCCTCGCCGCGCCGATCGGGGCGCCGGGTCAGCGTGCCACCCGGGCGGGACGGCCTGCCGCGCCGCTCAGCCCGCCGTGATGCGATCCACCTCCGCCAGTTCCTCCGCCGAAAGCTGCCACCCCCCGGCCTTCACATTCTGCTCCAACTGCTCCGGCCGCGTCGCGCCGGCGATCACGCTGGCGACCGGCGCCTGCGCCAGCAGCCAACTGAACGCGAGTTCCAGCAGCGTATGGCCCCGCTGTTCGGCGAAATCGCCCAGCCGCTCCGCCACCGGCCAGTTGCGTTCGGTCAAATAACGATCCGCCAGCCGCGCCGTGTTGGCCAGCCGCGTGCCGGACGGCAGCGGCGCGTTGCGCCGGTATTTGCCGGTCAGCACGCCGCTCGCCAGCGGAAAGAACGGCAGCAGCCCCAGGCCGTATTGCAGCATCGCCGGCCGCAGCTGCGGCTCCACCACGTTGCGTACCAGCAGCGAATACTCGTCCTGGCACGAAACGAAAGCGTGCAGCCCGTTCGCCTTGGCGGTCCATTGTGCTTCCACCACCTGCCAGGCGGGGAAATTCGAGCACCCGATATAGCGCGCCTTGCCCTGCCGTACCAGGTCGTCGAGCGCCCGCAGCGTCTCCTCGATCGGCGTGCGCGGATCGGGCGCGTGGATCTGCAACAGGTCGAGCCAGTCGGTGCGCAGCCGGCGCAGGCTGTCTTCCACCGCCTGCATGATATAGCGGCGCGACCCGCCGACCTTCACCCCGGCATCGTCCATCGCCATGCCGAACTTGCTGGCCAGCACGATGCGCTTGCGTTCGTCGCCGCCGAGCACTTGGCCCATCTCGGTTTCCGATCCGCCGCGGTTGCCATAGACGTCGGCGGTGTCGAACAGGGTGATGCCGAGATCGAGCGCCTTGTGGATCACCTTGCGCGTGCCCGCGAGATCGATCCGGCCGCCGAAGTTGTTGCAGCCCAGCCCGATCGCCGAGACGCGCAGGCCGGAACGGCCAAGATTGCGGATTTCCATGGCCGGGTGTGCCCCTTGGTGTGTGGCACCCAGCCTGCCGCGCGCCGCCGCTTGCGTCAAAGCGGCGGCCGATCTCGCCCCCCCGAGACCAGTTTGCGGGCTCTGGCCCAAGCCACGCCGGGCGGCTTTGCCCGCGGCAAGGCCTCCGGCCTTCGTGCGGTTCTGCCGATCGTCCGGGCGCATCGGCACGCCGCCCTTGTGTCGGGTCGCGGCTCTTCGTAGTTTGCAACGACGGAGAGCGGGGGAGGGGTGTCCATGCGGCTGCGCCATGTGGTCCTGGTGGTGTTGGCTTGCCTGGCCGGCGCATCCGCCGCGCGCGCGGACGACATTTCGGACCAGATCGACAAGGCATCCGCCGCGTGGCGCGCGCATGACAGCCAGGCTGCCATCGCCGCACTGGAGGCCGCGGCAAGCCTGCTGCACCAGGCACGCGCCGACGCCCTGAAGACCCTGCTCCCGCTGCCGCCGCCCGGCTGGACCGCGGATCAGGCCGAGACCAGCGCGGTCAGTGCCGCGATGCTCGGGGGCGGCACCTCGGCGAGCCGCACCTACCACAACGGCGCGCAACGCGTTCAGGTGCAGATCACCACCGACAGCCCGATGTTGATGGGCATGGCGGCGCTGCTCAGCAGCCCGATGGCCGCCGCGTCCGGGGTGAAGACCGTGACGGTTGGCGGCCGGCCGATGTCCTATACCGAAAGCGACAACAGCTTCATGACGCTGGTCGGCGAAAAGGTCATGGTGAAGGTTGACGGCAACAAGGAAACGCCGGAACCGACATTGCGCAGCTTCGTCGCTTCGATCGACTTCAGCGCGGTGGAGAAGGCGGCGCACTGATAACCGTTCTCCGGCCCCCGCGCCGCCGCCGGCTCGGAATTCCGCAAGTTTTCAACACGGAGACGTGGCGGAGCCACGCAGCGCCACGGAGGCATGATCAATGCGTGCCCGGCGACATCTTCGCGCCTGCGCACGTGTAGCAGTCCTCCCGTGGCTCTCGACGCTTCTCCGTGTTAAAATCTTGCAACTGCTGCCATCGGCACACAACATCAGGAGGAAACCATGCTACGGATTCACGGCTCCGCGCGCTCGCGCGCCATCCGAACCTTGTGGATGGCCGGGGAACTTGGACTGGCCTACGAGCATGACGACCTGCTGCCGCGCTCGCCCGGGACGCGGACGCCCGCGTATCTGGCGCTCAATCCCAACGCCCGTGTGCCGACCATCGAGGACGACGGTTTCGTCCTGACGGAATCGATGGCGATCAATCTCTATCTCGCGAAACGGCACGGCAGTCCGTTGTATCCCGCCGATCCGCACGACGAGGCGCTGTGCTGGCAGTGGAGTTTTTGGGAAGTCGATCGGCTCGACCGGCAGATCGTCACCTATGCCAATCATACCTCCGCGCTGCCCGAGGCGGAGCGCCAGCCCGCCGTCGCCGAGGCGGCCTGGGCGGAGGTGGTGCCGGCCCTCGATGTGCTGGAGGGTGCGCTGCGGCGTTCCGCCTGGCTGGTGGGCAACGCGTTCAGCGTCGCCGACCTGAACGTCGCCGCGGCCTTGTATCGCGGGTTGAGCATGGATCTCGGTCGTTGGCCGCGCGTGACCGAATGGTTGCGGCAATGCTGGCTGCGTCCCGCGGCGCAACACGCGCGATCGATGCGCGAAGGTTAGTACGAGAGGGAGGGCAGGACAATGAGCGACACGCCAACATTCGGACGCTACGCCGAAATCCCGGTGGACAAGATGACGCCGGAGCAACAGGGCGGTTACGACTTTCTTGTAGCGGGGCGTGGGCGGTTGCCGGGGCCGTACAAGGTCTGGGTGCATAATCCGAAGCTCGTGCATGCGGCGGCGCCGCTGGGCGAGCATTTCACCCCCGACCAGTCGTCGCTGACGGAGCGCGAACGCGAGATCGCCGTGCTGGTGATCACCAGCAAGTGGCACTCGGCCTATCCGAACGCCGCGCACGAGAAACGCGGCAAGGAGGTTGGGCTACCGCATGCGGCGGTGGAGGCGATCGTCGCCGGACTGCCGACATCGTTCGCCGACAAGCGAGAGCAGATGGTGTACGAGGTGGCAATGGCGCTTGCCGGCGAACGGCTGGTGCCGCAGGGGTTGTACGACCGCGCGGTGGCCGTGCTCGGGCATGTCAGCATCACCGACATGATCGTGCTGATGGGTTATTACACCTGCGTGTCGCTGACGATGAACTTCTACGCGGTGCCGCCGGGCAGCCCCGGCATGGCCCGATAAAAACCTCTCCCGCGCTGCGCGCGGGAGAGGTCGCGGCGCGAGAGCGCCGAGGGTGATCGGGTCGGCACGCTGCGTCCTTCTACCGGGCGCACGCGGCACCCTCACCCGCGCCGCTGCTGCGTCTCGACCTCTCCCGCCCCAGAAGGGAGAGGTTCGCGCAACGCCTACTCGGCGGCTGCCTGCACCGGCGACGGCTGCGCGGTCTCCGCCAGCAACGCGGCAGCCTGCTTTGCCACCACCGTCCCTTCGAAGAATTTCGGGTTCTGCGTGCCCCACAACCGCACCGAATTGGCGAAGGTGAAGTCGCGGAAATTGTCCTCCGTCAGCAGCCCGTGCTCTACCAGCTCAAAGGCCTCCGGTAGTGGGTCGCGCATGTCGATCACGTCGAAATGCCCGATGTCGGAACTATAGATCGCGTTGATCTGCGCGCCGAACGGATTGCCCTTGCTGAACGCCCAGGCGTTGGTGCGGTCGTCCGCCTCGCAGCCGAAATAGAACGGCGTGATGAACAGGTCGCGCCAGTCCTCCTTGCGGGTGATCTTGCAGGCCGCGAAGTCGTCGAGTTCGTCCAGCCCGCCGGTCAACTGCGCCAGCTCCGGGTCGGGCCAGCCATCCTGCTGGCGCAGCACCGCGGCCATGTCGTCATAGCCGTGCTTCTCGACCAGGCTCATCAGCAGGGAACGATCGAGCTTCTTCGGATCCATGTGCTCCAGCGCCTTGCGGTTGCGCCGTTCCCAATGTTCGAGCAGATCGCCGAAGAATTGGCAGCCCCAGCCGACGCCGCCTTCCAGGAAGGCGAACCGCAGCTTGGGAAAGCGCCGCGTTACGCCACCCAGGAAGATCCCCTTGGCGACGGCGTGGCCGGCGGCGGCGAAATGCCCGATGTGGTTGTAGACGAAGTTGGTCGGCGACAGCCGCAGGCCCTGGTTGTTGCCGCTGCTATGGAAGGTCGGTGCGATGCCGAGTTCTTCGCACTTCGCCCACACCGGGTCGTAGTTGTAGTCGCTGTCGATCCCCAGCACGTCGTACCACACCGCGAGCCGCGCGGTGTCGGGATCGGTCGGCGTGACCGAGGCCACGCGGCGCGCCATGCCGCTGCCGAACATGCCGGCCTTCGCGCCGAGTTGTTTCGTGGCGTATTCCAGTTCCGCGATCGCCTCGTCCGGCGTGTGCATCGGGATGATCGCGGCCGGCGTCATGCGGTCGCCAAGGTCGCGGAAATACTCCGCCGACACGATGTTGTAGGCGCGGATGACGGCGCGGCGCGTCGCGTCGTCATGGATGCGCGGCAGGCGCAGCCCCGCGGTGGGATAGATGATGGCGAAGTCGGTGCCGAACTCGTCAAGCCGCTCGTACAGCATCCGCGGCATCATCGCCGTGGCGCGGTCGAGCGTGTTCTCGGTCTGCCGCGTCCAGAAGCCCGGCTGCGCGATGCGGCGGCGGCGCCGTTCGGCGACCGACATGGTCAGCGCGTCGCGCGTGGTCTTCATGGCGGCGAGGAACCCGTCCGCCGCCTTGTCACCACCGACCTTGCGCATTCTCTCGCTGAACACCGGTTCGTATTCGACCCAGTGTCCGTCACCATCTATAACAGGGTGTTTGAGGCGGGCATGGATCTGCGCAGGACTCTGATGGCCATGGGCGCTCATGTTTGCTTCCTCCCGGGGATGACGGTTGCTTCCGACACGATATTTGCCAGAAGGCTAAGACCGGCGGGGGAGGCGAGTCAAACAATCCGGATGCGTCCGCGACGCCGTGGCATGGGCGTTACTGCGGCGTTATTATGACAGCGGTACTGACTGGAATGGAACCTCTCCCGCGCAGCGGGAGAGGTTACTTACGGCGCATCCGGCGGTACAGCCCCCAAAGGAACCCGCCCGCACCTTGCGGCATGACGAACATCATCGCGATCAGGATCACGCCATACACCGCACCCGGCGCCGCCTTCGACACCTGGTCCGCAATGTTCGGGATGAACTGGATGAATATCGCGCCGATGATGGTGCCGCCGATCGACGCCGCACCGCCGACCACCAGGCCGACGAACAGGAAGATCGACACGAACACGCCGAAACTGTCGGGCGCCACGAACTGTATCGCGATCGCGCCGAGCGAGCCGGCGATGCCGGTGAACATCGCACTCACCGCGAACGTCCGGGTCTTCAGCATCGCCAGGTTGATGCCCATCGCCTCGGCCGCCAGCGCGTGATCGCGCACCGCCATCATCGCACGCCCGATGCGGCCGCGCACCAGGTTCCAGGCAATCGCGAACATCACGCAGGCGATCGCCAGCGTGAACAGATACAGCCACTGGTCGCCGGAGAGCGGCAGGCCGAACGGCGCATCGGGCTTGTCGATCACCAGGCCCTGCACGCCGCCGGTCCAATCCTCGACCGACTTGTGCTTCAGCAATTGCGGTACGGCGATCGCCAGCGAGAAGGTGGTCAGCGCGAGGTACAGCCCACCCAGGCGCAGTGCCGGCAAGCCGATCAGGAAGCCGACCGCGGCGCAGATCACCGCCGACACCGGCAGCGTCGCCCAATACGGCACGTCGAAATTCGACATGAGAATGGCGGTGGTATAGGCGCCGATCGCGTAGAATGCGCCGTGCCCCAGCGAAATCTGGCCGTTGAAGCCGGTGAGCAATGACAGGCCGAGAATGGCGATCGCGTAAACCACCACCATGGTGAGCTGGAACAGATGATAACCGCTGAACAGCGTGGTGGGGACCGCGGCCACCACGATGACGGCCAGCGCAACGCCCCAAAAGCCGGGCGTGATCGCCGGCCGTGCCACCGCATGCCGCCCCATCGTCGCTTCGATCGCTCCCTGGTTCGCCATCGCTACACCCTGCTCTGCACGGCCCGGCCCATCAGGCCGGTCGGTTTTACCACCAGCACGACAACGATAATCACCAGCGCCAGGCTCAGCTTGAGTTCGGTGCCGACCAGATAGGCGCCGCCGAGATTCTCGATGATGCCGACGGCGAAGCCGCCCAGCACCGCGCCGATCGGGCTGTCGATGCCGCCCAGCAGCGCACCGGCGAAGGCATAGAGCAGAATGCCGGCCATCATGTTGGGATCGAGGAAGACGATCGGTGCCACCATCATGCCCGCAATGGCGCCGATCGACGCGGCAAGCCCCCAACCCAACGACAGCATGAACCCGACACGGATGCCGACCAGCCGGGCGGATGCCGGGTTGAACGCCGCGGCGCGCATGCCCAGCCCCAGCTTGGTGTGGCGGAAGAACAGATACACCGCGAGCAACACCACCAGCGTCACCGCGGTGGACCCAAGCTCATGGCCGGAAATGTATCCGCCGAGCATCGGCTCGCTGGGAAACGGCGTCGGGAACTGCTTGATCGTATAGTCGAAGAACCAGCCGCTACAGGCGTTGATGATCAGCAGCAAGCCGATGAACACGCCGACCGAGGACAGCACCGGCGCTTCCATCATCGGCCGCATCAGCAAGCGCTCGATCACCGCGCCGATGACGAACGACGCCGCGACGGTGATGAGGAAGGCGACCCAATAGGGCAGACCGAAATTGATCAGGGTCAGCGCGATATAGGTGGAGAAGGTCGCCATCTCGCCCTGCGCGAAGTTCAGGTGATGGGTCGCCTGGTAGATCATCACCAGCGCCAGCGCCACGGAGGCATAGATGCCGCCATTGGCGATGCCGGACAGAACCTGATGCAATACGCCTTCCAAGATTCGCCTCCCCGTACACGCCCTCTCCCACCACGTGGGAGAGGGTATCGCGCCTTAGTACCCGAGATAAGACCGCCGCACCGACTCGTCCTGGCTTATCTCCGCCGCCGGACCGGCAATCACGATCCGCCCGGTCTCCAGCAGATACGCATCCTCGGCAAACGCCAGCGCCAGACTGGCATTCTGTTCCACCAGCAGGATGCTGACGTTCTCATCCGCCCGGATGCGGCGCATGATCGCGAAAATCTCCTGCACGATCAGCGGTGCCAGGCCGAAGGACGGCTCGTCCAGCAGCAGCAGCTTCGGCCGCAGCACCAGCGCCCGCGCGATCGCCAGCATCTGCTGCTCGCCGCCGGACAGCGTGCCGGCCTGTTGCCGGTAGCGTTCGCGCAGCCTTGGGAAATAGCCGAACATGCGCTCGAAATCCGCCGCAACGCCGCGGTCGCGACGGGTGTAGGAACCGAGCCGCAGATTCTCCTCGACGGTCAATTCGAGGAAGGTGCCGCGCCCGTCCGGCACGTGCGCGACGCCGCGGCGCGCCACGTCCTCGGTGGCGCTGCCGTCGATGCGCTCGCCGGCGAAACGGATCTCGCCCTGCGTCTTCACCATGCCGCAGATGGCGCGCAGCGTCGTGGTCTTGCCCGCGCCGTTGGCGCCGAGCAAGGCGCTGACGCCGCCTTGCCGCACGGCGAAGTCGATGCCGTGCAGCACCTTGGTCTCGCCATAGGCGGCGTGCAGACCCTTCGCTTCCAGGATAGGCACCTCCAGTGCGGGCGCGTTCGGTACGGGCGCTGCCAAAATCGGAGCGTCAGGCTGCGCCGGCATGCTGCACCTCCGTGTGCGTCTCGCCGAGATAGGCGCGGATCACCTCGGGTTCGGCGCGTACTTCCGCGGGCGTGCCGTCGGCGATCTTCAGGCCGAATTCCAACGCGACCACCTTGTCGGACACGCGCATCACCAGGTTCATGTGATGTTCCACCAGCAGGATGCTGAGGGTGAAATGACTGCGGATGCGTTGCAGCAACAGGGCGAGTTCGTCCACCTCGCTGTGGTTCAGTCCGCCGGCCGGCTCGTCGAGCAGCAGCAGCTTGGGACCGCCGATCAGCGCGCGCGCGAGTTCGACGCGCTTTTGCGTGCCGAACGGCAGGCTGCCGGCACGGATGTCCGCCACGTCGTGCAGTTCCAGCAGGTCGAGCAGGACTTGCAGGCGGTCGGCGGCGTCGCGCTCCTCGCGTTGCACGACGGGAATGCGCAGCGCGTTGGCGACGAAGCCGGAGCGGCCGAGATGATGCGCGCCGACCAGAACGTTGTCGCGCACGCTGAGGTTACGGAACAGTGCGACGTTCTGGAAGGTGCGGCCGATGCCCAGGTCCACCATGCGGTGGCGCGGGGTGCCCTTCAGTGAGCGGCCTTCGAACGCGATGTCGCCGTCCTGGTAGCGATAGATGCCGCTGATGCAGTTGAACAGCGTGGTCTTGCCGGAGCCGTTGGGGCCGATCAGGCCGCAGATCTGGCTGTAACCGACGTCGAACGACACGCCGCCCAGGGCGATAACGCCGCCGAAGCGCACCTTGACGCCGCGTATTGCCAGCAACGGCTGGCCGGACTGCGAGAGATCGGACGACATCACGTCGTGCGCACAGGCACAAGCGATCTGCGCGTCGCGCCGCGGCGGCTTCCCATTCAGTCCTCCCGTCATTGCGTCCCGACCGTTCGCCGGGCTCGTCCCAGTAGGCGCGAAACTGACGAAGCCGTGCGGCCAAGTCAACCGAGATGCGGCACCGTCAGTTGCCGCCCAACTCTTATCACCTCCGGCGTCAACGCCCATTGAAATCACCGCCGGAACGCTGACCGCGTCGGCAAGCCATCCTGCCGCGGCGGCTGGGCGACCGGCGTGCGACGCTCAGGGTGGCGTATCGTTGCGCACCAACATCAGGCGACCATCTTTCAGACCAGGCTGGTCTGTGGATGCATCGGATCGCGGTGCAGCAGGATGCCAAGCGCGTTCGGATCGAACTGCGGGGTCAGCAGGCAGTGCTTCAGCGCCGTCTCAGCCTCGCTTGCCTCAGGCTGTAGCGCACGCGCGTTGGTCGAAGCGCCGGCGATGTGCGCCAGTTCATGCAGGATCGTGGCTGCCAATGCGGTCCGATCGGACGCGCCGGCGATCACGTCCAGCAGGTTCACCGCGACCAGCCGCGCCCCGTCGTTCCATCCTCGTGGCACGTCGGCATCGGACAATCCCGCCCCCGGCACCAATGCGGCGATCGTGACGTCGCCGGCATTCAACAATTGCTCCAGCGTCTGGTGCTTCTGTAGGCTTCTGAAGTAAGCATTGCAGTCTGCGCAGGTTGCCGAGCGTGAGACGATGTAGTCCCACGCCTGCTCGATCGTCGTGGCCGTGTTGATAGCACGCGGCGCACCTTCTTGGCTGAATCTGATCATTGCGTCGAATGGGCCAACAGTGTAGCGGCGCGGCACGCCGGTCCTCGGATAGCGAACCGCAGCGGCAGAGATCCCGGCGATGATCAGCCGCCTCGCCCAATGCCGTGTGGCCATGTCACGATCCTTCCCGTCCTCGCCGGGGCGGCTGGTTCATTCGGTCAAACCGAGCGTCCTCGACGCATGAGTAAGCTAGCACCTGAGGAAAGCCCGACATTGACCCACGTCAACATGGCGCGGGTACTGTCGTAAGCGTCTCGCCACGGGCGCCGAATCGGCGGTGGCGGCGCCGAACGACCTTGCGCGCTGCCCGACCGGCGTGCGGTGATCCCGCTGTCGCGGGGATGACAGGCAAATGGCGTATGGCGACGCCTTGGCCGTGTGGTCCGCGGCCGGTTCTTACCGGCGCCCGGTCTGGTGGCCGCGGGTCTGGCGGTTGCGCGTCGCGTGCGGGTCGAGCCAGCCCATCCGCGCGTCCGGCTCGCTGTCGGTGGTCGGCAGATAGGGCTTGATGTCGAGCAATGGCGTGCCGTCGATGCAATCCAGGTAGCGAACGGTCAGGCGATCCGGCCCATCCATGCCATCGAACCCGACGACAGACAGGCCAATCGGGTTGGGCCGCCGCGGGCCGCGCGTGGCGAAGATGCCGCGCGGCTGGGTGTCGAACGGCGGGGTGAACACCAGCTCGGGCGGCTTCGTTTCGTGCAGCCAATATAACAGGATGAGGTGGGAAAACCCGTCGAGCGATTGCAGGCCGGCGAGGTAGTCGGGGAAGATGTGCACCGAACAGCTCGGCGCCGGATCCGGCTGCCGGCCGTTGCGCGGACAGTCCGCGATGCTGCGCCAGGGCGTGTGGATCGTGCCGATCGGGTGAAGCGTGAAGCTCTGCGACATGCTGCGGGGATCTCCATGCGGTCGTGGGCAAGGCTTGTCACACGCGCCGCCGGTTGGCCAGCACGATCGGCCTGGATCGTGGTGCGGCGGGTCAGGCCTTCAGCGGCAGCCATATCTCTACCTCGCCGATTCCGGATAGCGGGTCGAACCTCTCGTCGTAGCGCTCGAAATCCGGTGCATCGGCGACGTCGTGGCCGGATGCCGGCAGCCACTTGTTCCAGATCGTGTAGACGGTGCCACGCATCGTGGAGATGTGATCGCGATGGGTGAACACCGCGTAGCGCTGTGCCGGAATCCGTACGCGGCGCAGTTCGGCGGGAAGCTGGTCGAAGCTGGAAACCTCGACGCCGGCGATATAGTCGAAGTTGCCCGCGCCGTCGGCGTTGCAGCACACGCCGTAGGCCACCTTACCGACCTGGCCGGGAATGTTGCCGATATACGGCACGAAGCGCTGCCATTGCAGGGGAATGCCGTGGTTTGTCTCGAAGCTGTAGCGCTCGCCGAGGCCGGCGATCAGCAAGGTTCGGCCGGACTCGAAACGCGGCGGGTCCAGGTTCACGATCAGTGTTTCGTCCATTCTGATGGCCTCCACCAGTGGCAGGTTGTCGAGACGGCGCCGCTCGCGCACCGCTTCGGGCGTCAGCCCGAACTGGTCGTGGAAGGCGCGGGTGAATGCTTCATGCGATCCATAGCCGGCGTCGAGCGCCACCGTCAGGATGTCCGGCGCGCCCGCCGCAAGAACCCGGGCGGCTTCGCTCAGGCGACGGCCGCGCGCATAGCGCATCACCGAATGGCCCGTCGCCGTCCCGAAGGCGCGCAGCAACTGGTAGCGCGACACGCCGCTGCTGGTTGCGATGTCCGCCAGCGACGCATCGGTGCCGAGATGGGCTTCGATGAACCAAAGCGCCTTGCCGACAGGGTTCATACCGGGTCTCGCTGGGGCATGGACGCAGTGTGCCGCATCTCCGGCTGCGACGCTTGATCGGCATTGCGGCGAGGGCGTAATCACGGCGGCACCGGCACGCCAACCGCGACGGCATGGCACGAACCCGGCCGTGACGGAACGAACGGGATTGGGAAGGGGACGGGACATGGTCGGTCACATCGACGCGCACACGTTGAAGCGCCACCTGCACGATGGCGGCGAGCTTGCCCTGCTCGATGCGCGCGAGGAAGTGCCGTTCGACGCGCGGCATCTGCTGATGGCGGCCTGCGTCCCACTCAGCCGCCTGGAGATGGTGGTGGACGACATGGTGCCCCGCCGTTCCGTCCGCGTGGTGTGGTGCGATGGTGGCGAGGGCCTGGCCGAACGCGCCGCATCGCGCATGGCGGCGCTGGGCTACACCGATGTGTCGGTGCTGGAGGGCGGTGTCGCCGCGTGGGCAGCGGCCGGCTACCGGCTCTACAGCGGTGTGCACGTGCCCAGCAAGGCATTCGCCGAAGTCGTCGAACACCAGGCCGGCACGCCGTGGATCACCGCCGAGCAACTCAAGGAACTGCTCGATTCGCGTGCCGACATCGCGCTGTTCGATAGCCGCTCCTACGACGAATACCACGACAACAGCATTCCCGGCGCGATCAGCGTCCCCGGCGCCGAACTGGTGTATCGCTTCGCCGACCTGGTGCCGTCGCCGGACACCATGGTGATTGTGAACTGCGGTGGCCGTACGCGCAGCATCATTGGCGCGCAGTCGCTGATCGACGCCGGCGTGCCGAACCGCGTGGTGTCGCTGAAGAACGGCACGCAGGCCTGGCACCTGGCGGGTTTTCAGGTGCTGAAGGGTGCGACCGCGCAGCCGCCCGCGGTTTCGGCTGCCGGGCGTGACGCTGCGCGCGCCGCGGCGGCGCGCGTGCGGCAACGGTTCGGGATCAGGACGATCGACCCGGCGACGCTGGAGCGCTGGCGGGCGGCGGCCGCGACGCGCAGCCTTTACGTCTTCGACGTGCGCACGCCGGCCGAGTATGCCGCCGGGCATGTGCCGGGCATGCAGCACGTCGCCGGCGGACAACTGGTGCAGGAGACCGACCGGCACGCCGCCACCTGGGGTGCGCGCGTCGTCCTGGTGGATGACGACGGCGTTCGCGCGACAATGACGGCGCACTGGATGCAACAGATGGGCTGGGATGTCGCGGTGCTGCCCCTCGACATGCGCGTCGCCGGGATCGCGACGGGGGGCTATGTGCCGCAGGTTCTCGGGCTGGATGCCGTGCCCGTGCCGTCGCTCGATGCCGCCGCGTTGCAGGCACGGTTGCAGGCGGGCACTGCGATCGTGGTCGATCTGGACTGGAGCCGGAGCTTCGTCGCCGGCCACATTCCCGCCGCCTGGTACGCGATCCGCGCCCGCCTGGCCGAGGCGTTTGTTGCCGTGCCGGCGACAGAAACGATCGTGTTCACCTCGTCGGACGGCGTGCTGGCGCGGCTCGCCGCGGCCGAGTGGAACGGCCGCGCGCCGGCCCCCGTGCTGGCGCTATCGGGCGGCACGGCTGCCTGGGTTGCCGCGGGGTTTGCACTGGAACGTGGCGCGTTGCGCGTGGCGAGCGCCCCGGATGACATGCGGCTGCGCGCGCGTGAGCAGGCGGGGGGCGTCGAGGCGGCGATGCGCGCCTATCTGGCCTGGGAGATCGAGCTGGCGAACCAGATGGCAACGGATGATGACCAGCGGTTCAAGCTGATGGCCGGATGAGACGCAACGCGCGACCAACCGGCGCATGCCGCAACTTGACTCCCGTTCGCCCATGCCTGTTGATCAGAGCAAGGCGACGACGGGCGGCAGGGATATGACACAGAAATCGAAACAGGTCGGCACGTTTCGCGAAGCGGTGCAGGACATTCCCGATGGTTCCACCATCGCCTTCAGCGGCTTCGCCATGCCGGGCGTGCCGTTCAACCTGATCAAGGCGCTGTTGGAGCAGGGGGCGAAGCAGCTCACGCTGGTGGCCAATACGACGGGCGGCGCGCAGCAGCCGCGCATGCCGGACATCGGCATGCTGGTGGAGAACGGCCAGGTGAGGAAGGTGATCTGCGCGTTCACCGCCGCGACGCGTCCGACCGATGTGCTGCCGTTTACCAAATACTACGAGTCGGGCGAGGTGGAGGCGGAACTGGTGCCGCAAGGCACGCTGGCGGAACGATTGCGCGCGGCCGGCGCCGGCATTCCGGCGTTCTACACGCCCACCGCGGTGGGCACCGAACTGGCCGAGGGCCGCGAAACGCGGGTGATCAACGGCCGCGAATACCTGCTGGAATACGCCCTGCCGCTCGACTACGCATTCGTCCGCGCGACGCGCGCCGACACGTTCGGCAACCTGCAATTCCACCGCTCGCAACGCAATTTCGGGCCGGTGATGGCGACCGCGGCGCGCGTAACGATCGCCGAGGTGGATGAAGCCATCCTGCCGGCTGGTAGTATCGATCCCGATATGGTGCACACCCCGGGGATCTACATTAACCGGTTAGTCAAGGTGCCGCCGCCACCCGAAGGACTGTGGCCGACCCGCCGGCAGGAGCGCCGCCGATGAGCGAAACCAAAGGCCTGACCCGCCAGCAGATGGCGGATCGCGTCGCCCTGGAGTTCCAGGACGGCTGGATCGTCAATCTGGGCGTCGGCATCCCGACGCTGTGCTCCAACACCCATATCGGCGAGCGCGACATCATCTACCACTCGGAGAACGGGGTGATCGGCTACGGCCCGATCGCGCCGGAGGGGCAGGAAGACCTGAACCTGGTGAACGCCGGCGGCCAGAACGTCACGCTGCGGCCGGGGGCGGCGGTGGTGCATCACGCGGATTCGTTCGGCGTGATCCGCGGCGGGCATATCGAGGCGACGGTGATGGGCGCCTACCAGGTGGCATGCTCCGGCGACTTCGCCAATTGGAAGCTGAAGGGCCAGAAGGGCGGCGGCATCGGCGGCGCGATGGACCTGGCGGCCTGCGCGCGGCGCGTTTTCATCATCCTCGAACACGTGACGCGCGACGGCAAGCCGCGCCTGGTGGAGCGTTGCGACCTGCCGGTCACCGCGCGCGGCGTGGTGACGCTGGTGGCAACGAATTACGGATTGTTCGAGCCGACCGGGGCGGGGTTCCTGATGCGGGAGATCGCGCCGGGATTTACCGTCGACGAGGTGCGGGCGGCGACCGGCGCGCCACTGACCGTGGCGGACAATCTGACGCCGGTGCGGATGGCGGGGGCCTGACGCAAAAAATCTCCCCCTCCCCTTGAGGGGGGGGTGGGGGGAGGGGTGCGTACATCCTCCGGCCGTGCGGTTCGCACCCCTCCCCCCAACCCCCTCCCTCAAGCGGAGGGGGAGAACTCTTCTCCGCATCAGGTTTAGCCTGATGCCCAAAGGGCTTGACCCAGCCATGACAAGGAACGCTCAGCTCTTCCCCGCGTAGCTCTTCGCCATGCCCTCCGCCGGTTCCGCCTGCGGACTGAACGGCATGATCGGGTACCGCAGCCCCGCCTTCGACAAGCCATGCAGTCCCGTCACCGCGCGTTGCAGATCCTCCGGCGGACAGGCCATCAGCATCTCATCGTCGGCGACGGCGCCGTAGCGGCGTTCCGCGTAGCATGGGATCGACAGGCTGACCGTGCGCGTCTTCAACGCGTGGCCCCACGAATCCGCACACGCGCTCTCGCCGCTGATGCTGAAGTCGTAGCGCTGGTAGTTGCGCCATTGCAGCCCGTTGATGAACAGGATCATCTGCGCCGGATTGCCGTAGAACAGGCAGATGTCCGGCGGATCGAGCCGCGCCGCACGCAACGGCGCCACCACCATCCCCTTGAACGTCCCCGGCGCCACGCGCGACATGCCGGCCTGATGTGCCGCTGCCGCCGCGCGGTTTTCGAACCACACGCCCTCCATCTTGCGGCCGGAGGTGTAGATCTCGCCCGGCGCGTCCAGTCCGATCACGCTGCTGCAACTGGAGAACTCCGGGATGTTCTCGGTGGTGATGCCCAGGGTGAACCCGGCCATGCGCGCCTGCGTCACCAACTGGCAGGTGGAAAATGTCTTTCCCTTCGGCGGCCGGCGCAGCCCGGGCACGTTCGCCATCGCCTCCAGATCGGCGAAGCCTCGCATCCCGATCGGGAATGTCCGCAGCCGCAGCAACTGCGACAATTGTTCTGCCAGGTCGGCGATCGCCTTGGCATCCAGCGACGGGGCGGATGCGATGGTGGGTGCATCGTTCATCGGACGGCCTCCTTGCCGTAGCGAAATCCAGCCGCCATCGTGCCACCACTCGCGCCCGGCGCGAAGCGGGAGGGAAACGACGCATGTTCCTCATCTGGCGCGGCCGGCTCGCCGCGCGCGCCGTCCGGGTGCACGCCGGGTGACCGGCGTTGTCGACCGACCGGCGCCGCCACCGGTTGCCGTGCCACGACGCAACCTGTTTTTCACCGTGGTGCCGCCGATCATGCTGCCGGTGTTCCTGGCCGCCGCCGACGGCACCGTGGTGGCGACCGCGCTGCCGGCGATCGCGGCCTCGTTCGGCAACGTGGAACGGCTGTCCTGGCTCGTCGTCGCGAACCTGATCGCCAGCACCATCGCCACGCCCGCCTACGGCCGGCTCGGTGACATGGTCGGCCGCCGGCGCACCATGCTGCTTGCGCTCGCGATATTCATGCTCGCGGCGGTGCTGTGCGCGCTGTCCGGCAGCTTCAACGCCTTGCTGGCCGCGCGCGTGCTGCAGGGACTGGGCGGCGGCGGACTGATGACGCTGTCGCAGGCGCTGGTCGGCGAGCATGTGCCGCCGCGCAGGCGCGGCAGCTACCAGGGCTACCTCTCGTCGTGCATCTTCGCCGGCTCCGCGCTCGGCCCGGTGGGCGGCGGGCTGATCACGCAATGGTTCGGCTGGCACGCGGTGTTCCTGGCCTATCTGCCGCTCGGCGCATTGGCGATACTGCTGGTGCTGCGACTGCCCGAGGGTGCGCGCGGCCGCGGCCCCGCGAGCTTCGACGCAGGCGGCATGCTATTGCTCGGACTGTTCATCGTGCCGCTGCTGCTGGCCGTGTCCGAATTACAACAACTGACCCCCGCCGCCTTGCCCGGCATGGCCGGTCTGCTATTGCTCGCTGGCGCGGCTTTCGCGGCCCTGCTGTGGCAACAGCAGCACGTGCGCGCGCCATTGCTCGCGCCATCGCTGTTGCGCCTGCCGGCATTCTGGCGCGCCGACGTCTTGGGCGCTTGCTCCGGCGCCTCGCTGACCGCGATGGTGACGTTCCTGCCGATCTATTATCAGATCGTGACCGGCGCCTCGCCGGCGCAGTCGGGACTGCTGCTGATCCCGATGACCGTCAGCACCAGCGTGGGTTCGGTGCTGACCGGCTGGCTGATTTCCTGGACCGGACGCACCACGGTGTTTCCCGCGTTCGGCCTGGCGATCACCGCCTGCACGCTGGCCGCCGCCGCGGTCTGGGCGCCGGTGCTGAGCAATACCCAGTTGGCCTGGTTGCTCGCCGCCGGCGGGGTGTGCCAGGGCACGGCGATGGTCACGGCGCAGATCATCGTGCAGCACGTGGCCGGCCCGCACCAGCTCGGCTCCGCCGCGGCGTCGGTGCAACTGTCGCGCTCGTTGGGTTCCGCGTTCGGTGCGGCGGCGGCCGGCGCCGTGCTGTTCGGTGTCCTGAGCTTGCGCGATCCGCACGCGGCAACCCTGTTCTTCGAGATGGTGCGGCGCGGGCCGGCGGTGCTGGCGCTGCTGCCCGCCGATCAGCAGGCGCTGGTGCAGGACGAGATCGGCGCCGCGTTCCGTGGCGTGTTCCTGCTGGTGGCGTGCTTCTCCTGCACGATCGTCGGGATGGCCGTTACGCTCCCGGTGCGGCGGCTGTAGCGTGCCGCAGGCACCAGTCCAGCGCTTCCTCCAACCGATCGTCGCCCCAGAACATTTCTTCCCCGACCATGAAGGTCGGCGAGCCGAAGATGCCGGCCTGCCGCGCGACGTCGGTCTGCGCCGCATAGCGTTCCTGCAAGTCGGGCGAACCGGCGCGCTCCAGCAACGCTACCGGGTCCTTGCCGAGACTCAGCAGGATGCTGCGTAGAGTCTCCCGGTCACCCGGGTCCTTATCGTCCAGGAACCAGTTGCGGTAGACCGCCTTGGTGTAGGCGGGGCACCAGCCTTCGTCGGCGGCGATGATGCCAAGCTGGTTGGCGATCGGGTCGCCATCGTTGGGATAATGCGGCGGACCGGCAAACGCGATGCCGTGCCGCGCGGCGCGGCGTTCGATATCGCGCCACATGTAGCGCGTCTTGATCGGCTTGTGGGTGAACGGAATGTTGTTCTGTTCCCGCATGATCGTGCGCACGCTGAACGGCCGCCAGCGCACGGTCACGTCTGCCGCTTCCGCCACCGCCTCGATGCGCATCGCCGTCAGGTAGGTGTAGGTGCTGCCGAGCGAAAAGAAGAAGTCGAGACTGCCGGCCATGCCGATGCTCCCCCTCCGGACGCGCTATCGTTGCGTATACGGCAGCGGCGAGCGATCAGGCAAGCAGATCGCGTACCGCCTGCACCACGGTTTCCGGTGCCTCGCGCGACAGGAAGTGTCCGGCCGCCGGCACCACGCGCCGGTCGTAGCGTGCGGTGAAGTGGCGTGCGTGGCCGGCCGAGCCGCCCACCGGGCCGACGCCGTCCGCCTCGCCGTGCAGCACGATGCTCGGCACGGCGATCGGCGGTCGCGCCGCCAATGACTGCTCCAGTGCGTCGCACGCCGGATCGCCGGGCGCGTTGCCATAACGGTGGCGGTACGATTGGATCGTCACATCGACGAAATCCGGATTGTCGAAGCTCGCCGCCGTCGCATCGAACGTCGCATCGTCGAAGCGCCAGTTGGGCGACCACAGTCGCCACAGCAGACGGGCGACGTCGCGCCGGTTCTGCGTCAGGCCGGCGCGGCCGCGTTCGGTGTGGAAATACCATTGGTACCAGTAGCGAAGTTCCTGCGCCGCCGAGGCGGGCCGGCCGGCGGCCGCGATGTCCTGGATCGCGTAGCCGTTGATCGTGACCAGCGCGCGCACCCGTTCCGGCCACAGCGCGGCGACGACGCACGCGGCGCGGCCACCCCAGTCGTAGCCGCAGAGCACTGCCTGGCCGATGCCCAGCGCATCCATGAAGTCGCGTACATCGGCACCGAGCGCGGCCTGCTGACCGGAACGCGGCGTCGCCGCGTCGAGAAACCGCGTCGGGCCGTAGCCGCGCAGCCACGGCACCAGCACGCGGCAACCCGCCGCCGCCAGCGCCGGCGCAACGCCGTCCCAGTCATGCACATCGGACGGCCAGCCATGCAGCAGAACGACCGGCACGCCGTCGGCGGGACCGCTCTCCAGGTAGCCAATCTCCAGTAGCGGGGTGCGGATTGTCTTGTGCATGAGGTTCAATAGGCCAGGAAGCCACCATCCACCGGCAGTGTCACGCCGGTGATGTAGCGCGCCAGATCGGACGCCAGGAACACCGCCGGGCCGGCAATATCGCCCGGCTCGCCGATCCGGCCCAGCGGGATGCGATGCTGAAAGTTGGCCATATACTCGGGGTTTTCCCGCGCCCGTGCGTTCAGCGGCGTGGCGATCAGTCCGGGGCCGATGGCATTCACCCGGATGCCGAGCGGTGACAGTTCGATCGCCAGCGCCTTGGTCAGCGCCCGCACGCCGCCCTTCGATGCGGTGTACGCAGCAGAATTCGGCAGCGCTACGAATGACTGGATCGAGCCGATGTTGATCACGCTGCCCCTGGTCGCCGTCAGATGGTCGAGAAACGCCGTGGTCACGTTGTACGGGCCGTCGAGATTCACCGCCAGCGTCGCATCCCAGTGCGCGCGCGCGTCACCGTCGCCCACCTTGCCGCGGCGGATGATGCCGGCGTTGTTCACCAGCACCGAAACCGGCCCGATCTGCCGACGGATCGCCGCGGCGAGCGCATCGCAGACGGTGCGATCCGTTACGTCCAGCGTGTAGGCCTCGGCATGCTCGCCGATCGACGTGGCGACGCGCTGGGCCGCCTCCCCATTGATGTCGGCGATCAGCAAGCGGGCACCGGCTGCCGCCATGGCACGCGCGATCGCCTCGCCGATACCCGAGCCGGCGCCGGTGACCAGCGCCAGCCTTCCCTCGAGCAATCCGGCCATATTCCCCCCTTGCACCAGCGGATCACGCCATGATGTCGTGCGACACCGGTGGCGCGCCGGCATAGCCGGTCGCCTGGTCGGCGATGGCGAACGTCTCGAAATAGCTGATCCGCGGCTCGCAGCCGTAGCGCCGGCGAATGCCGTCCAGCCACGCGCCGCTATAGAACGCCTTTGCCGACGCCAGGTCCTCCCAGATGTAGGAACCGCCGGCCACGTTGCTGGTCACGTCGTGGATGAACTGCTTGCGGATGAAGCCCGGCACACCGAGAAAGTCCGGCGCGATCTTGAGGAAATGCCGCCGGCATGCCTCGCGGTCGATCTCCGGCGGCAGGTCGTACAAGACGATGGCGGTGATCATGGTCAGCGAATCACGTTGTTGGTGACCGCGCCGCCGGTCGCGGTGCGGCCGCCATCGACGACGTAGTGTGCGCCGGTGACGTTGCCGGCCAGGTCGGAACACAGGAACAGCACGACATTCGCGACCTCCTCTGCCGTGCCGTAGCGGCCGATCGGGATGTTGGACTGGTAGCGGGCGCCGACGCTGGCGGGATCGTTCGGGTTCAGCATCGCTTCCAGCGAGTGGATCATCCGCGTATCGATCGGCCCCGGGCACACGGCGTTCACCCGCACGCCGGCCCGCGCCACTTCGCCCGCCGCGGTCTTGGTCAGCCCGATCACCGCGTGCTTCGACGCGACATAGGCCGGCATCCCCGGCGAGGCCACCAGCCCGGCCACCGACGCGGTATTCACAACCGCGCCGCGGCCCTGCTTGAGCATGACCGGCAAAACGTGGCGCAGCCCGAGGAACACGCCCTTGACGTTCACCGCGATGACGCGGTCGAACATCTCTTCGTCGTATTCGGCGGTGGGGGCGACGCTGCCCTCGATGCCGGCATTGTTATAGAAGCAGTCGATCGCGCCGTAGGCGTCGATCGTCGCCTTCACATAGGCCTGCACGTCGGCGGATTTCGTCACGTCGGCGGCGACGAAACGCGCCTCGCCGCCCTGCTGGCGGATGATGCCGGCGGAGGCTTCGCCCGCCGCCTGGTCGCGGTCCACCACGACAACCTTGGCGCCGCGACTGGCAAAGCCGAGCGCCGCGGCGCGACCGATGCCGTTGCCGGCGCCGGTGATCAACGCCACCTTGCCGCTGAATTCCATCATGTTCCCTCTCCTTGGCGCGCGGTTTGGCGGCAGCCTAACCCGCCAACGCGCCGCAACGCGAATCATGCCCGCGATCCCGGACCTAGCCGCCAACCCGAAATCGGCCTAATCCGGGCACCGCGAGATCGGAGGGACGCACCATGCGCGAGATCGGCCATTTCATCGGTGGCAAGCACGTCGCCGGCACCAGCGGCAATTTTGGGCCCGTGTTCAATCCGGCCTCCGGCGAGCAATCCGCCCGCGTGGCGCTGGCCGGCGCCGGCGAGGTGAACAAGGCCGTCGCCGCCGCCGCCGCGGCGTGGCCGGCCTGGGCCAACACGCCGCCCCTGCGCCGCGCCCGCGTGATGTTCAAGCTCAAGGAATTGCTCGATCGCGACCGCCGCGAATTCGCCGCCATCATCACCGAACAGCACGGCAAGGTGCTGTCCGACGCCGACGGCGAGGTGCAGCGCGGCCTGGAAGTGGTGGAGTTCGCCTGCGGCATTCCCCACCTGCTGAAGGGCGAGTTCACCGACATGGTCGGCACCGGCATCGACGCCTGGTCGATCCGTCAGCCGCTCGGCGTGGTCGCCGGCATCACGCCGTTCAATTTTCCCCTGATGGTGCCGCTGTGGATGGTGCCGGTGGCGCTGGCCTGCGGCAACTGCTTCATCCTGAAGCCGTCGGAGAAGGACCCCTCCGCCGCGCTGAAACTCGCGGAATTGCTCACCGAGGCCGGCATCCCCGAGGGCGTGTTCGGCGTGGTGCAGGGCGCGCGCGAGGCGGTGGAAACCATCCTGGCGCATCCCGACATCGCCGCGATCAGCTTCGTCGGTTCGACCGCGATCGCCGAAACGATTTATCGCGGCGGCACAGCGCACGGCAAGCGCGTGCAGGCCCTGGGCGGCGCGAAGAACCACCTGGTGGTGATGCCGGACGCCGACCTGGACGACGCGGTCGATGCGTTGATGGGCTCGGCCTACGGCGCGGCCGGCGAGCGCTGCATGGCGGTGTCGGTCGCCGTGGCGGTCGGCTCGGCCGGCGACAAGCTGATGGCGAAACTTGAACCGCGCGTGCGGGCGTTGAAGATCGGTCCGGGCACCGATCCCGACGCCGAGATGGGCCCGCTGGTGACGAAAGAGCATCGCGAGAAGGTGAAGGGCTACGTCGATCTCGGCGTGCAGGAGGGCGCCAAGCTGGTGGTGGATGGCCGCGACCTGAAGCTGCAAGGCTACGAGAACGGCTTCTTCTTCGGCGGTTGCCTGTTCGACGACGTGACCACCGACATGCGCATCTACCGCGAGGAGATCTTCGGCCCCGTGCTGGGTGTGGTGCGCACGCCGGACCTGGCCGGCGCCACGCGGATGATCAACGCGCACGAGTACGGCAACGGCGTCGCGATCTTCACCGCCGATGGCGGCGCGGCACGCGACTTCGCCAACGCGATCCAGATCGGCATGGTGGGGGTGAACGTGCCGATCCCGGTGCCGATGGCGTTCCATTCGTTCGGCGGCTGGAAGCACTCGCTGTTCGGCGACCACCACATCTACGGGCCGGAGGGGGTGCGGTTCTACACCCGCTACAAGGCGATCACGCAGCGCTGGCCGGGTGGTGCGCGGCGCGGCGCGGAGTACGTGATGCCGACGCTGGGGAGGTAGCGCTGGATTCCGGACCTGCGCGGGAATAACGCCACGCAACGACGCAACGGCCCTGCTGCCGCGGCATGGCGGCGCGACGGCCCTGATCACCCGGTCATGGCGGCGCGACGGCCTTGCCTGCCGCGGCATGGCGGCGCGATGGCCCGCCATCCACGACTTTGCTGTCGCCTGCAGCACAGTCACGGATCGCCCACCTTCGCGGGCCATAGCGGAACGGGAGATCCGCAGTTCGCTCGAGCGAAATCGGATCGCCCGGGTGATCGTCTGCATTGCCGACGGCCACATGATCCTATTACACGGCTGCATCAAGAAAACGCAGCGGACCTCGATATCGCCCGCGATCGGCAGAACGAGGTTGGACGGTGAGCAAGAACCCCCATATCGGTTCCGCCTTCAGCGACTTCCTGAAGGAAGCAGGGCTTTATGAAGAGGTGACCGCGCACGCCATCAAGCGGGTGCTGGCGTGGCAGATCGAGCAAGCCATGAAAGCGCAAGGACTGACCAAGGTCGAAATGGCAAAGCGCTTGCAGACCAGCCGCGCTCAACTCGATCGGCTGCTCGATCCGAACAACGACAAGGTTCAACTCGACACGATCCAACGCGCGGCGGCAGCGGTGGGGCGTAACCTGCTGTTGGAGCTGGCGTGATGGCAGGACGTGCAGCGCTCACCGTTGCCCCGGCCGCGCGGCCAACGGAAGGCTCTCGAACAACGTCGGTGCCTCGCCCACCCGCGCGCCTTCGATGTTGAGCAAGCGCAGCTTCGTGGTGACGCCGCCGGCGGCCGAGAACCCACCGACCTTGCCGCCGGCCGCCAATACGCGATGGCACGGCACGATGATCGGAAACGGATTTTTTCCCATGGCGTCGCCGACCTCGCGCGCCGCGGCGCGGTCGCCTAGCCGGGCGGCGATATCGCCATAGGCGAGCGTGGCACCCGGTTGGATGTCGCGCGCCAGCGCGTAGATGCGCTGGTGCAACGGCGAGACGCCCTGCATGTCGAGCACGACGTGCGACAGATCGCGTGCCTCGCCCCGCAGCAGGCGCCCGATGTCGTCGATCGCGTGCCGGACCGCGGGCGGCGGTGGCGCCTCGCACGCATCGGGATACCGCCGCATCAGGCGGTCTCGCGTCGCCTTGTCATGGCGTTCCGGCAATTGCACGCCAACGATGCCGTGCGCACCCCAGGCGATGCCACAGCAGCCGATCGCCGTTTCGAACAGTGCGTAACCTTGTGTCGCCATCATGGGGGCATCCTGGTGCAGTGACTCTGACGGATCGACCCCGCTGATCGCCCCCCCGTGTGTCATGGCCGGCGAAGGCCGGCCACCCACGACTTTGCTGCGTGCAACGAAGGAAAGTCGTGGGTGGCCGGCCTTCGCCGGCCATGACACACGGGGGGGCGGCCGCTGCCTGTCCTTGGGATCTAAGCGTCAGGATCGCCACACTAGCACGCGCCTTGTCACGAGACGTCCCGTATCCTGCCGTGGCACGATCGGCTGCTGACAGGACGCTGTCAGCAGACTGCGGCTAGACTGCAGCGGAGCATGCCGAAGCCACTGACCCAAGCCCGCCTGCGCCGCATGGCGATTGCCGCGTCGTTCCGCGCGCCGACGACGCTCGGCCGCGCGGTGGCCGCGCTCGGCTTCGTCCAGGCCGACCCGATCCGCGCGCCCGCCCGTGCCCAGGACCTGATCCTGCGCCACCGGGTCACCGACTACCGCGTCGGCGATCTGCAACGCCGTTTCGCGCCGCTGCGGCTGGAGGAGGATTTTCTTTACGCCTACGGCATCATGCCGCGCGACACCTGGCACCTGCTGCACCCGCGGTACGACCCGGACGGCGACAACGGCCGCCACGCCCCGACCGGCCTCGCCGCCGACGTGCTGGCCTTCGTGCGCGACCGCGCCATCACCCATCCGCGCGACCTGGCCGAGCGCTTCGGCCGCGAACGCGCCTTGAACGGCTGGGGCAGTTGGTCCGCGGCGACCACCCGCGCCCTGCAAAGCCTGCACTACTACGGATTGCTCCGCGTCGCGCACCGCCAGGACGGCATCCGCATCTACGCGCCCGCACCGCCGCACGCCGAACCGCTGTCGCGCGACGAACGCACGCGCCGCGTGGTGCTGCTGGTGACGCGCATCCTGGCACCGCTGCCCGAACGCAGCCTGCGCGCCACGTGCGGCTTGCTGTCGCGCGGCGTGCCGGATCTGGGCGACCCGGCCGACGCCGTGCGCTCGCTGTTGGCGTCCGGCGAACTGGAAAGCGGCGATGTCGAAGGCGAGCGATATCTCTGGCCACCCGGCATTCGGGCGACGGAACCGCCGCGCGCGGTGCGCTTCCTCGCGCCGTTCGACCCGCTCGTCTGGGATCGCCGCCGCTTCGCCCTGCTGTGGGACTGGGACTACCGCTTCGAGGCCTATACACCGGCGGCGGATCGACGCCTCGGCTACTACGCGATGCCACTGCTCTGGGGCGAACGGGTGATCGGCTGGGCCAACGCCACCGCAACAAACGGCGCGGTGCAAGTGACGCCTGGCTTCACCGACGCCGCACCGAAGGGGCGCGATTTCCGCCAGGCGCTCGATGCGGAGATCGCGCGCCTGACGACGTTTTTGCAGCCGCGCTGATCTCCCCCTCCCCTTGTGGGCTTGGGCCGCGGAGCGGACCAAGGTTGGGGGGAGGGGTCCCTGACATCTGCCGGCCGGCAGATATACGCACCCCTCCCCCAACCCCCTCCGACGAGGGGAGGGGGAGAATAAGCCCGCATGCGGGGATGACGACAGCAGTCTGACGTGGCACGACTGCGCTCGCCCATCATCCGTCGAGGCCAGCTTGCGATTCTCCTTCGCCACCCTGTTGCGCCAGGCGTTCACCGGCAATGCGTGGCCGGAACAATGGCGTTCCCCGGAGCCGAAATCCGCCTATGACGTGGTGATCGTCGGCGCCGGCGGGCACGGGCTGGCGACCGCTTACTATCTCGCCAGCGAGCATGGCGTCCGCAACGTCGCGGTGCTGGAGAAGGGCTGGCTCGGCGGCGGCAATACCGGGCGCAACACCACCATCATCCGCTCCAACTACTTGCAGGACGCCAGCGCCGCGCTGTACGAACATGCGCTGAAACTGTGGGAAGGCCTGGCGCAGACGCTGAACTACAACGTGATGTATTCGCCGCGCGGCGTGCTGATGCTGGCGCATACCGAGCATGACGTGCGGGTGTTCCGCCGCCACGTGCATGCCAACCGCCTGGCGGGTATCGACAACGAATGGCTGACGCCGGAACAATCGCGACAATTCTGCCCGCCGCTGAACGTGTCGCGCGATCTGCGCTATCCCGTGCTGGGCGCGGCGTTGCAGCGCCGCGGCGGCGTGGCGCGGCACGACGCGGTGGCCTGGGGCTATGCGCGGGCGGCGAGCACGCTCGGCGTCGATATCGTGCAGAACTGCGAAGTCACCGCGATCCGCCGCGATGCGAACGGCGCGGTGACCGGCGTGCAAACCACCCGGGGGCCGATCGCCGCACGCAAAATCGCCGTGGTCGCCGCCGGCCACACCAGCGTGGTGCTGGCGATGGCCGGCCTCCGCCTGCCGCTGGAAAGCTACCCGTTGCAGGCGCTGGTGTCCGAGCCGGTGAAACCGGTACTCCCCTGCGTGGTGATGTCGAACACCATCCACGCCTATATTTCACAATCCGACAAGGGCGAGCTGGTGATCGGTGCCGGCACCGACGCGTACCTATCGTACAGCCAGACCGGCGGCCTGCACATCGTGACGCACGCGCTGGAAGCGATCTGCGAGTTGTTCCCGACCTTCCGCCGGCTGCGCATGCTGCGCAACTGGGGCGGCATCGTCGATGTCACGCCGGACCGCTCGCCGATCATCGGCCTGACGCCGGTGCCCGGCTTGTTCGTGAATTGCGGCTGGGGCACCGGCGGCTTCAAGGCCACGCCAGGCTCGGGCCACGCCTTCGCCGCGACCGTCGGGCGCGGCGAGCCGCATCCGATCGTTGCGCCCTTCGCGTTGGACCGGTTCCGCACCGGCCGCCTGATCGACGAGGCCGCCGCCGCCGCGGTGGCGCATTGATGCTGCTGATCCGTTGTCCCTTCTGCGGCGCCCGCCCGGAGAACGAATTTTCCCCCGGCGGCGAGGCGCACATCGCCCGCCCGCCCGATCCCTCCGCCGTCGATGACGCCGCCTGGACCGACTTCCTGTACATGCGCACCAATCCCAAGGGCGCGCATGCCGAGCGCTGGCGCCACACCCACGGCTGCGGCCGGTTCTTCAACTGTCTGCGCGACACGGTCAGCGACAAAATCGTCGCGACCTATCCGGTTGGACAGCAACGGCCGGACGCGGAATGAACCAGCCATTCCGCACTCCATCCGGCGGACGCATCCGCCGCGACCGTCCGCTGGCATTCACATTCGACGGCCAGCCCTATACCGGCTGCGAAAACGACACGCTGGCCTCCGCCCTGCTCGCCAATGACGTGCACCTGGTCGCCCGCTCGTTCAAATACCACCGGCCACGCGGCATCGTCGCCGCCGGCGCGGAGGAGCCGAATGCGCTGGTGACGATCGATCGCGGCGCCGGCCGCATCACGCCCAACCTGCGCGCGACGCAAGTCGCATTGTACGACGGACTGCAAGCCCACAGCCAAAACCGCTGGCCGTCGCTGCGCTGCGACATCGGCGCGATGGCGGATCGGTTGTCGCCGCTGCTGTCCGCCGGCTTCTACTACAAGACCTTCATGTGGCCGCCCGCATTGTGGCAGCGTCTGTATGAACCGGCGATCCGGGCCGCCGCCGGCCTGGGCCGCGCGCCGTTCGCCGCCGATGCCGACCGCTATCTGCACCACTTCGCACATTGCGAGGTGCTGGTGATCGGCGGCGGCCCCGCGGGACTCGCCGCCGCGCTGGCCGCATCCGCCCACGGCGCACGCGTCATCCTGTGCGACGAACAGGAGGAGATCGGCGGATCGCTGCTGGCGGAAACCGAGGCGACGATCGACGGCAAGCCGGCGGCCGCATGGCTGGACGCCACGCTCGCCACGCTCGGCGCGCGAGGCGCCGTCACGCTGTTGCCACGCACCACCGCCTTCGGCTGCTTCCCCGACAACTTCATCGGCCTGGCGCAGCGTGTCACCGAGCACCTCGCTGCGCCCGATCCGGGTTTGCCGCGCGAGCGATTGTGGCAGGTCCGCGCCGCCGCGGTGGTGCTGGCGGCGGGCGCCATCGAACGGCCGCTGGTATTTCCGCATAACGATCGGCCCGGCATCATGTTGGCCGATGCGGCACGCGTCTACCTCCAGCGCTATGGCGTGAAGGCCGGCGGACGCGTCGTGGTCGCAACAACCGACGACAGCGCCTATCGCGCCGCGCTGGCGCTGCACCAGGCGGGCGTGACGATCGCCGGCATCGCCGATGCGCGCGCGGCACCGGGCGGCGCGGCGGTGACGGCGGCGCGCGATGCGGGACTCCCGGTGTTCGCCGGCACGACGATCGCCGGCACATCCGGCCGGCTGCGCTTGCGCGACGTGCTGCTGTCGGGCCGCCCCGCCGCCCTGCCGTGCGACACGTTGCTGCTGTGCGGCGGCTGGACGCCGTCCGTCCATCTGTTCTCGCAGTCGCGCGGCACGCTACGGTTCGATGCTGCGATCGGTGCTTTCGTCCCCGCCGGCGCGGCTTCAGGCGTGCAGTGCGCCGGTGCCTGCGCCGGCACCTTCGACCTCGAAGCCTGCCTGGACACAGGCTACGCCGCCGGCGAGGCCGCGACGCGCGGCCATGCCGCGCCGCGGCGGTTCATGGTGTTGGGCACGCTGCCGCGCGGCACAAGCGGGATGCAGCCGAACACCGCGCCGCATGGCAAGGCCTTCGTCGATCTGCAAAACGACGTCACCACCAAGGATTTGCGCATCGCCACGCGCGAGGGCTTCCGCTCGATCGAGCATGTGAAGCGCTACACCACCGCGGGCATGGCGACGGACCAGGGCAAGACCTCCAACCTGAACGCGCTGGCCGCCGTCGCCGGATTGCTGGGGCAGCCGGTACCGGCCGTGGGACACACCACGTTCCGCATGCCCTACACCCCGGTCACGTTCGGCACCTTGGCCGGCGCGGCGCGGGGAGAACTGCTGGAGCCGGTGCGCCAGACACCGCTGCACGACTGGGCCGCGTCGCACGGCGCGGTGTTCGAGGATGTCGGCGCCTGGAAGCGCGCGCGCTGCTTTCCGCGCGCCGCTGAGGATGAACCCGCCGCCGTGGCGCGCGAATGCCGGGCCGTGCGCAACGCGGTCGGCCTGCTGGACGCAAGCACCCTCGGCAAGATCGAAGTCGTTGGCCCGGACGCAGCGGAATTCCTCGATCTGCTTTACACGATCGACGTCGCCTCCCTGACGCCCGGACGTTGCCGTTACGCATTGCTGCTGGGCGAGAACGGCTTCGTGCTGGACGACGGCATCGTCGCGCGGCTGGCTGCCGACCGGTTTCACGTCACCACGACGACCGGCGGCGCGGCGCGCGTGCTGCACCACATGGAAGACTACCGGCAAACCGAATTTTCCCACCTGCGCGTGTGGCTGACCTCGATCACCGAGCAATGGGGTGTCGTCGCGGTACAGGGTCCGCGGGCGCGCGACGTGATCGCGCCGCTGGTGGAAGGCATCGACGTCGCCGCCATGCCGCATATGAGCGTGCGCGCCTGTCGTGTCGCAGGCGTGGCGGCGCGGCTGTTCCGCGCCAGCTTCACCGGCGCGTTGGGCTATGAGATCAACCTGCCCGCCGGCTTTACCCGGTCCGTGTGGGACGCATTGTGCGCGGCCGGTGCGCCGTTCGACATCACGCCATACGGCACCGAGGCGATGCACGTGCTGCGCGCCGAGAAGGGCTTCTTCATGGTCGGGCAGGAAACCGACGGCACGGTGACGCCGGACGATCTCGGCCTGGCGTGGATGGTTAGCAAAAGCAAACGCGACTTCGTGGGGAAACGCTCGCTGGTTCTGCCGGACATGGTCCGCGTGGACCGGCGGCAGCTTGTGGGCCTGCTGACCACGGATGCGCGTGTGGTGCTGGAAGTCGGCGCGCAACTCGTCGCCACGCCGCAGCCGGGCGTGCCGGCGGCCATGCTCGGCCATGTCACCTCGGCCTATTGGAGCGAGACGCTGCAACGCTCGATCGCCCTGGCGCTGGTCGCCGGTGGACGCGCGCGCCTCGGCAGCACATTGTTTGTGCCGCTGCCGGATCGGGTCATTCCGGTGACGGTCACCCGGCCGGTGTTCCATGACCGCGAGGGGACGCGGCTGCATGGTTGAATTTGCCGACCTGCCGGTGCGACTCCATCCGGCCGAGCCCGCCACCCGCCTGGTGGTCCGCGCCGACACCGCCGCCGCCGCGACGATCGGCATGGCAATCGGCGTATTGCTCGGCACCGCGCCGTGCCGGGCGGTGATCGTGCGCGACCGGACCGCATTGTGGCTTGGACCGGACGAATGGCTGGTGCTGGCACCGGAAACCGAATCCACGCTGGCGCAGCAGGCATTGGACGCGCCGGGCAGCATCGTCGATGTCTCGCACGCCTATGTCGGGATCGACGTGTCCGGCCCGCGCGCCGCCTGGTGTATCAACGCGTTCAACGCGCTGGATCTCGATCCGCATGGCTTCCCGGTTGGCGCCTGCACACGCACGTTGTTCGGCAAGGTGGCGATCGTGCTGTGGCGCGCGGAGGCCGAACTGTTCCGCATCGAGGTGGCGCGTTCGCATGCGCCCTATGTCTGGCAGTGCTTGCGGGAGGCAAGCCGGGAATTCCTGCCCATGCCGGACGCGCGCTAACGCCGGGCGTCCGAACGACTGACTCTCGGCTGGTTCGCACCGACCGCCCCAACCGTCATGGCGGGGCCTGACCTGGCCATCGATCCGGCACCACGGCTGCATAGATGGCCGGGTCAAGATGGCCGGGTCAAGCCCGGCCATGACGGGTGGGGACGGTCGGTGCCGTACGTCGATCCTTCGGCTGCCTGGTGTGAGACCCGGATATCGCGCCCGCCGCCCGTCATTGGGCTCTCCGTTATTGCCCCCCGTCGTTGCCCCCCGTCGTTGCCCCCTGTCATTGCGAGGAGCGAAGCGACGCAGCAATCTCCCGCGTGACGAGCCGCCGCTCGTCACGCGGGAGATTGCGTCGCCGCTTCGCTCCTCGCAATGACAACCGGTGGAGGTGCGGATGCGCGCGCGTGACCTGGGTCTGGCCTGTGGCGTGTTGCCGCCGGGCAAACGGAACAGCATCGCCGACGTGCCGGGCGTGCTGGTCGGCCACGCGACGCTGACCGAAGCTGAGGTGCGCACCGGCGTCACCGCGGTGCTGCCGCATGACGGCGACCTGTTCCAGGACAAGCCGCTCGCCGCCGCGGTGGTGCTGAACGGCTTCGGCAAGAGCGTCGGTCTGATGCAGCTCAACGAGCTGGGCGTGCTGGAGACGCCGATCCTGCTGACCAACACCTTCGCCGTCGGCACCTGCGCCAACGCGTTGATCCGCCGCGCCATCGCCGCCGATCCGGAGACCGGCCGGCAGACCGCCACGGTGAATGCCGTCGTGCTGGAGTGCAACGACGGCTTCCTCAACGACATCCAGGCGATGGCGGTGACCGAGGCGGATGTCGATGCCGCCATCGCCGCCGCGGCGGAAGACTTCGCCGTGGGCGCGGTGGGCGCCGGTACCGGCATGAGTTGCTTCGGGCTGAAGGGCGGCATCGGCAGCGCCTCGCGCCGGTTGCGGCTGGATCATGCGACGTTTCACCTCGGCGCGCTGGTGCTGGCGAATTTCGGGCGGGCAGGGGATTTGCGGTTTCCCCCCGGGTCCGGTGTGCAGCCGGTGCAGGGACAGGCCACCCCGGAGGCGGGATCGTGCATCGTGGTGTTGGCCACCGACGTTCCGCTCGACCACCGGCAGTTGACGCGCGTGGCGCGGCGGGTGGGCGTCGGCCTGGCGTGGTGCGGCGCGTTCTGGGGCAACGGCAGCGGCGACGTCGCGCTGGCGTTCACCACCGCCAACCGCGTGCCGCATGACGCGGACGACGATCTGGTGGACCTGCGGGTGCTGGCCGAGGGGCGGATCGACCGGCTGTTCCAGGCCGTGGCGGAGGCGACGCAGGAGGCGGTGCTGGATGCGCTGGCCGCCGCGGAGACGATGGTGGGGCGGCACGGGCACCGGCGGGTGGCCCTGCGGGAGATGCTGAAGCGCGCGTAAGTCAGCCGTATCGGCCGCGGCGGGCACGCGTGTCGCGTTGCCGGTCGTGCCGTCGCGCCGGTCCGGTTGCAGCGTGCCGCTCAGGCAATGGTATCAAAGTGGCGCCCGCGCGATCTGGGCGGCCTGGTCGTCGCCACGTCGGCGATCGTCCGCTTGAGGATCGCGATCAGCGTGGGATGGCCGCATACCGTGAAGACGCTTTCCAACCAGCCCTTCTGCTCCAGCCAATCGATGCCGTAGCCCTTGACGCGCTGCAACCCGGCACGGATGCGAGGCCGCAGAATCGCTCCGGCCTTGAATTCGAGATAGTCGACTGGCACTGATCGAGGCGAGTCCAACACGACACTGGCCTATCGGCGGCGCCGACGATGCGACGGTACTGCTCGTATCGCCATGATATGCAAGTTTCGCGCCGACCGGGGAAGCGTCGCCCATACAAGCTGTTATGCCATGGGTGACCGGACCGGTATCGGAACGGTGTAAGTATTTCCGACAGCGCTGACTGACCGGCGGGGCAGGTGCCAGACACCACGGTGCCGGCCGCGGAGTCGGTCCGGAACGGTTTGCGGTTGAACGATATTCCGGGTCTTCCGTGATTTCGTATCGGTGGTTCCGGAGGTCGAATCGGCGAAAGCATGCGTGGGAATGCGCGAGAGGCTCTTGCGGCGGAGCTGTTCCTCGTGCTCCAGCCGGCATACGCGTCGCTGGAATCGCTACGCCGAACGGCGCCGACAAGTCGATCGCGGCCACCGCGCGGTGGATCGGTGCACGCGCGTGGGCCGTTGTGGTCACACTCCGGGGTTATCGGTCCGGGTGTTTGGCGCTCGTCACGCAATGGCTGTGCGAGAGTGCCCGGTCCGCAAGAAAGAATTTTGGGTCTTCAGGAGATCGAGTGGGCGATTCTCATCGCCAGAGCAGCGGGAACCCGCATGGATACTGCCCTTCCGGGACCCGGCCCTGTCAATGTCCTTCGGTTGGCACCGGCGCACCGGGATTTACGCCCAACTATCTCGTCACCGTCGCCTCGCCGTGGCCATCGGCGTGCATCGGTGGTTCCATTACCTTGCGCGGATTCATTGATGGAATATTCGCCGACGATCACGTCATCGTACCTGACCACGATCGCATGCTGCTGCGAGACGCTGAGACCTGCCCCCGCCTTCGCGGGGGCAGGCTCTTGCGCAATTCGTGCGCCAGTGCGTTCTCATAAACCTTCTCGAGAAAGCCGGAGCCAAGCGTGTTCATCACCCGGAACGCGCAGCCGATGATGCGCTCCGATAGGTGATCCGGCACGATTTCGTTCCGATGCATCGGTATTTCCTGACAGTGTTGCCCGATGGTGACAGGGCAAGCTTGCCGAACGGTTGACGGACCGGACCGCCCTCCATGCGTGGGTGCTGAGGGAGCCGCACCGGATCAGGCGGGGCCGCGGCGGGGTCCATGGCCCTGTGGAGGCTGCGGCCGCGCACGTTCTGCTGCTCTGGCGATGAGAATCGCCCACTCGATCTCCTGAAGACCCTCTTTTGCTATGCTGCCAACCAATGATTGCCAAAGCGATGACGCGTCGCCGGCGGCCCGCTCCGGCGCCCCGCTCCGGCTGCAAGCCTCGAAACGCCTGCACCCACCCATGCTTTCGCCGCTTTGAGCTCCGACAATCACCCACACGAATAATCCAGGACCCAAAATTCCTTTCCGGACGCAAAATGTGTTGCCGCGCGGAAATCGGATGCACGCTGGTGCTCGCGTGAAGGTGGCGCACTGTCATGGGCAGCGGTTGAAAACCGACGGGGCAGCGGCGCCAGCCCGCCTCACCGCGCCCGCGGCAGCATGTCGCGCAGCCGGCGGCGCCCGAGCGAGCGGACCGCCGCCCCCGGCGCCATCGTTCGGATCAGCGCCTGCATCTCGGCGCGCTTCTCGTGAATGGTGGCGATCACCGGACCCATGGGGATGCCGAGATCGACCAGCACCGCCTCGGACAGTTGCAGGCTGGCCTCGATCGTCTCCGGCACGGCGTCGGTCGCGCCGATCGCATACAGATGCGCCGCATGCCCCGCATCCCGCGCCCGCACCACGATCAGCAGGTCGCCGCGCTGCGCGCGGGCCAGCGCGACCAGGCTGTCGCTCGCCGCGTGATTGCTCATCGTCACCACCAGCGCCCGCGCGGTGTCGATATGCAGCCGTTGCAGCAGCTCCACCCGCGTGATGTCGCCCCAGGACACCGGCCGCCCCTTGTCGCGCACCGCGGCGACTCGGTCGGGATCGTTGTCCACCGCGACATACGGCACGCCGTGCACCTCCAGCAGGGAGGCGACCGTCTCCCCCACCCGGCCGAAGCCGGCGATGATGACGCGCGGCGTGGCGTCCGGCGGAAGCGCCGTCAGCCGCGCCAGGTCGGCCGCCGGCGCGGCGGGCGCGCGGCGCGCGATCGCCCGGCCGAGGCTCGAGAACAGGGGGATGCAGGCCATCGTCACGGCGACCAGCAGCAGCGGGAAGCGGGCGGCGTCGGGCGCGATCAGGTGCTCCGTGCGGGCCAGGCCGAAGATGACGAAGCCGAATTCTCCCCCCGCCCCCAGCAGCAGGCCGGCCTGCATGCCGGTGGCCCAGCGCAGGCCGAAGCCGCGCGCCAGGCCGGCGATCAGCGCCAGCTTGATGGCCACCAGCACCGCCCCTGCCGCCAGCAGGCGCGGCGCATCGGCGACGATGTGGCCCAGGTCCAGGCTCATGCCGACCGAGATCAGGAACACCCCGACCAACAGTCCCTTGAACGGCTCGATGGTCACCTCGATCTGGCGGCGGAATTCTGTTTCCGCGAGCAGCAGGCCGGCGATCAGCGAGCCCAGCTCCATCGGCAGATGCACCGCGGCGGTGGCCAGGCCGGTGGCGAGGATCACCAGCAGGCAGGCGGCGACGAACAGCTCGGGGCTGCCGGTGCGGGCGACGCCGCGGAACAGCGGGCGCAGGACCAGCCGGCCGGCGGCGATCAGGCCGAGCACCACCGCAACTGCCTGGCCGATGGTCCACGCGAAGGCGCCGCCGGCGGTGTCGGCGCTCAGCAGGCTGATGACGAACAGCACCGGCACCGCGGCGATGTCCTGGAACAGCAGCACGGCCAGCGCGGCGCGGCCGAGCGGGCCGTTCAGCCGTTTTTCCCCCGACAAGACCTGCAGCACCACCGCGGTGGACGACATCGACAAGCCGGCGCCGGCGACCGCGGCGACCTCGATCGTCGCCCCGAGGGCGTGGGCGATGGCGGCGATCGCCAGGGCACACAGGGCGAACTGGAGCAGGCCCAGCCCGAACACCAGGTGGCGCATCACCCGCAGGCGCGCGAGCGACAGCTCCAGGCCGATCATGAACATCAGCATGCTGATGCCCAGCTCGGCGATCGGCGCGATGGCTTCCGGCCGGCTGAGCGTGACGGCGCGCAGCAGGGGCAGGCGGTCGGCCAGGATGGCCAGGCCGAACGGGCCGACCGCCACCCCGACCAGCATGAAGCCCAGCACCGGGCTGAGCCGCAGCCGGTGGAACAGCGGGATCACCACGGCGGCGGCGGCGAGGATGATCAGGGCGGGCTTGAACAGCCCCGGGTCGAACTGCGGCTCCATGGTGGGACATTACCTGCCAGGTGGGCGATCGGCAGGCGGGAGGTTCGCCTGCTAGACGTTCGGCGTCACCACCCGCGCGGTGCAGGCGGGACAGACCCCGTCGCTGACCGCAACCTCGGGCGGACCGCCGCGCCGGTAGTAGTCCGCCGCGCTGATCCAGCGTCGCGCCGTATCGTCCGATCCCGGCGGCCAGGCCACGCGCTGACAGAATGCGCAAAGGGTCACCCGCCGGTCCGGTGCGGGGGGGCGCTGGAGCGACGCTCGCAGATCGGTGGAAAACAGCGGCAGGGGGAGCCGTCGGACCTCCGCCAGCATCTGCGACTGGTAGAGCACCGCCGCGACGCCGCCGTCGCCGGTGACCGCGGTGATCGACATCCGCATGTGGCGCTCCGCGATGGGCGAGTCGCAGCGGTATTCGAACACCGTCTCGCTCCGCCGTCCGGTCACCACGGCGGCGTGCAGGCGGCGATAGGTGTCGCGGAGCGTGTCGTCGTGCAGCGCGGCGAACAGCGAGGTGCCGATCACCGCCTCCGCTGTCAGCCACGGCGCCCCGTTATCGGCGGCAAACAGCGACCAGCCTGGCTGCCCCACGGCCAGGATCGTCGCCTCCGGGTCGGTGAGGTAGGCGACGCCTTCCATCGCATCGAGCAATTGCTGCGGCGTCACGCCGACGGAGAACGCCGCGGCGGGAGGGGCTTTGACGGTCACCTGGGTGTTCCGATCGCCATCGGGCGCGCTCCGGCGGTACGAACCTCAGGCCCTCAGCCGCGCAGGGGTGACGGTCCGCCGGGCGAACATCGCATGTTGTCGCGGTAACGCAACCGGTCAGGCGGCGGGGGCTGGCCTGCGGATCTGGCTTGGCGCGGGCTCGCGGGCTGCGCCGGCGACAGCGGCCGCCCGGCGCGGTATGCCAGTTATCCACCGGAAGCGCTTGCCCCGCGCTGTCCCGTGCCACTAAATGGCAGGCTTCGTCCAACAGGAGTGATCGAAATGGGCTACCGGGTCGCGGTCGTCGGCGCCACAGGAGCGGTCGGGCGCGAGATGCTGAAGACGCTCGCCGAGCGCAATTTCCCCGCCGACGAGGTGGTGGCGCTGGCTTCCGGCAGGTCCACGGGCGCGGAAATCTCGTTCGGCGAGAAGACGGTGCTCACGGTGAAGAACCTCGATACGTTCGACTTCGCGGGCTGGGATATCGGGCTGTTCTCGCCCGGCGCGGCGGTGTCGGCCGTGCACGCGCCGCGCGCCGCCGCCGCCGGCTGCGTGGTGATCGACAACACCAGCCAGTTCCGCATGGACCCCGACGTGCCGTTGGTGGTGCCGGAGGTGAACCCGCACCATCTGCGGCAGTTCGCCAAGCGGCGTATCATTGCGAACCCGAATTGCTCCACCATCCAGATGGTGGTGGCGCTGAAGCCGCTGCACGATCAGTGGAAAATCAAGCGCGTGGTGGTCGCCACCTACCAGTCGGTCTCCGGCGCGGGCAAGGAGGCGATGGACGAGCTGTACAACCACACCAAGGCGATCTTCGTGCACGATCCGAACCAGCCGGAGCAATTCACCAAGGAGATCGCGTTCAACGTCATTCCGCATATCGACCGGTTCATGGATGACGGCTCCACCAAGGAAGAATGGAAGATGATGGTGGAGACGCAGAAGATCCTGGATCCGGCGATCAAGGTGCACGCCACGTGCGTGCGGGTGCCGGTGTTCATCGGCCACGGCGAGGCGGTGAACGTCGAGTTCGAGCACCCGGTCACCGCGGGCGAGGCGCGCGCGGCGCTGCGCGAGGCACCGGGCGTGGAGGTGGTGGATGTGCGCGAGGACGGCGGCTACGTCACGCCCATCGAATGCGCCGGCGAGGACGCGGTGTATGTCAGCCGCATCCGCAAGGACCCGACGGTGGCGAACGGGCTGTCGTTCTGGTGCGTGTCGGACAACCTGCGCAAGGGCGCGGCGCTGAACGCGGTGCAGATCGCCGAGGAGCTGATCGCCCGCGGCATGTTGGCCAAGCAGGCGGCTTGAGGACTGCGTAAACCTCGCCCGCTTCGCGGGAGAGATTGAGGCGCGCAGCGACGAGGGTGAGGGGCGTAACGCACAGACGCCGGTGCGTTACGCCCCTCACCCGGCGCTGTGCGCGCCGACCTCTCCCGCGAAGCGGGAGAGGTATGGGGCGGGGGGTTGCCATGCTGCGTGAGGAACTGGTTTTCGTCGGCACCTGCGACATTGCCGGCCATGTGCGCGGCAAGGGATTTCCCGCCCGCGAGATCGAGGCGCGCCGCCGCAAGGGCATCGGCTGGACGCATTCGAACCTGATGCAGACGGCATTCGGGCCGATCTGGGACACCCCGTTCGGCACCGCCGGCGATCTGATGATCGTGCCCGACGCCAAGGCCGAGGTGCGGGTGGACTTCGCCGACGGCAGCGCGCCGGAGCACTTCTTTCTCGGCGACATTCGCAACACCGACGGCTCGCCCTGGGAGTGCTGTCCGCGCGAGTTCCTGCGCCGCGCCATCGCCGCGCTGAGCCAAGCGGGTGGCCTGCACATGATCGCCGCGTTCGAGCAGGAGTTTGTGTATACCGGGAACGAGGAGCGGCCGGGTGACGCGTACAGCCTGGGGGCATTCCGTCGCCAGGGGCTGTTTGGCGAGACCTTCGTCGCCGCGTTGCGCGCCGCCGGCGTGGCGCCGGACAGTTTCCTCGCCGAATACGGCGCGCGGCAGTTCGAGGTGACGGTGGCGCCGGCGGCGGCGCTGGTGGCCGCCGACCAGGCGGTGATCACCCGTGAGTTGGCGCGCGCCGCGGCGTATCGGCTGGGCCATCGCGCGGTGTTCTCGCCGATGCCGGCGGCGGACGGTGTGGGCAACGGCGTGCACATCCACATGAGCCTGCGCGAGGCGACCGGACGCCCGGTCACCTACGATCCGGCGGGGCCGTTGGGTCTCGGCCTGCCGGCGCAACAATTCTGCGCGGGCGTGCTGCACCATCTGCCGGCGATCGCCGCGATCACCGCGCCGTCGCCGGTTTCGTATTTGCGGCTGACGCCGAACCGCTGGGCGCCGACGATGGTGGATATCGTGCGGCAGGATCGCGGCGCTGCGCTGCGCGTCTGCCCGGTGTTCGCAACGACGGAGCCGGAGGAGATCGCGCGGCAGTTCAATGTCGAGTTCCGCGTGTGCGACGGGGCGGCCAGTCCGTACCTGGCGCTCGGTGCGGTGCTGTTCGCCGGGGCTGACGGGCTGCGGCGCAAGCTGGCATTGCCGGGGGCGCAGGGGACGCCGCCGTCGTTGCCGCGCTCGCTGGGCGAGGCGTTGAAGGCGATGGAGGCGAGCGACGCCGTGCGCGGCTGGTTCGGGCCGGTGTTCCTGGAGGCCTATCTGCGTCACAAGCGTTCGGAACTCGCCTACACGGAGGAGTTCGCGGTGACGGAGCTGTGCCACCGCTATGCGGAGATTTACTGAGGACGCGACTGCGCGCACGCATGCCCAGAGCCATGCGCGTGGGCGAACTTGATGGGCATCATTCTCGTTTTGCGACAGTCCTGACTCTGCCAGAAACTCTTCCTTCAGCATTTCGCCGGGCGTTACCGGTGCGACCTCATCGTGCGGCATGGCTGCACCCCATCAGTGGTAATCCACGATCTGCACATCGAACACATTGCCGTCGCGCCACTGGAAGACGACCGGCCATTGGTCGCTGACGCGGCCCGTTCAATCGCCTGGCCGCGGCGGTCGTGCGCGTGGCAAGCGCGCAGGATTTTAACACGGAGTTAGTCAGCGGCCGCAGCCGCCGCCCCCATGGCTGGAATTGGCACGCATTGGATCACCGGTACGGGCGCTCAGGGCTATTTCCATGGTAGGAAGGACCGAGGGCCACGGAGAGAGAGATTTATTAACCTTCCCATAATAGTTGCCTTCAAAGCGGTGATCAGATTGCGCTTTGAGTGACCCCTTGCGGTATGAAGAGATTTTCTGAAAAACAGATCTCATAGATTATGGCGCGGAATTGGGCGTGCCCGTTGAGTCGAGACACCGCCGCACTATTCCGGCTGGCCGCGGCTGACAAAAGCAAGATTTTGAAACACAGATTTCACGGATTAAGGCACAGAATATATTACTTTGATCCGTGCCTTAATCTGTGAAATCTGTGAAATCTGTGTTTCAAAGCCTTGCTTTACCGCCAACCGCTCCGGCCGTGCATTGGCGGGTCATTTCGATGGTATGTGAGCGCGATGGGTCCGATGGCAACTATTTCAGGAACCCTAATAACGGCTTCGTGCGAAGCGCAATTCCATTCTTCTCCGTGGCCCTCCGTGGCCCTCATTCTTCCTGCGTGTTAAAATCTTGCCGAATTGCCCGCACGCACCTGCCCGTCGTCATGTCCGCGCGTTGCTGCGGCCGGTCCGGGCGATCGCTCCGGCTTCCCCCCGCCCGCCAACCTGCTACGCTCCTCCCCAAGCGGAAGGGCCGCCGCGGGCGGCCCGCGAACGGGAGGGGCTACCAATGGCGTATGACCTGTTGATCCGTAATGGCCGCATCGTCGATGGCTCGGGGATGCCGGCATTCCGCGGCGATCTCGCCGTCAAGGATGGCAAGATCGTCGAAATCGGCAAAATCGACGGCGCGGCGGAGCGCACCATCGATGCCGATGGTCTCGCGGTATCGCCCGGCTTCATCGACAACCACTGCCACTATGATGCGCAGGTCACCTGGGATCCGCTGTGCACCTTCTCGCCGCAGCACGGTGCCACCACCGTCATCTTCGGCAATTGCTCCTTGTCGCTGGCCCCGGTGCGCCGCGGCAATGAAGAACGCATGGCCGAGTTCCTGTCCTACGTCGAAGCGATTCCGATGGAGGTGCTGCGCACCGTCGATGTGAACTGGGAGACGTTCCCGCAATACATGGACCGGCTCGACCACGGCCTCGGCGTCAATGCCGGCACGCTGATCGGCCACACCGCGGTGCGCTACTACGCGATGGGCGAGGACTGCCAGAAGCGCACGGCGACCGACGACGAGATCAAGACGATGCAGCAGCTTGTGCGCGACGGCATGCAGGCCGGCGCGATCGGCTTCTCCGGTTCGCGGCAGAAGGGGCACTACGATCCGCAGGGCGTGCCCATTCCGGCGTTGTGGGCCGACGAGCGCGAGATCTTCGCGCTCGGCGACGTGCTGCGCGAGCTTGGCACGGGCACCTTGCAGATGGGCGGCGGCGTCGATCCGGAACTCAGCGACGGGCTGATGGCGCGTCTGGCGGAAGCCACCGGGCGGCCGGTGATCTACAACAGCCTCAGCCAGACCGTGCGCAATCCCGACAAGTGGAAGCAGCACATCGCGCGTGTCGAGGAAACCGCGAAGGCCGGCATCCGCGCCTATCCGATGTGCAGCCCGAACCGGGTGACGCAGGACTTCACCATGCACAACTGCCAGGTGTTCCGCGGCCTGCCGACCTGGCACCCGATCCTGCTGATGTCGGATGCGGAGAAGCTGCGCGCCTACGCCGATCCGCAGGTGCGCGACAAGCTGCACGCCGAGGCGGTGGAACGCTCGGTGCCGATCCAGGCCGTCGGGTTCTCCAAGACCTGGTGGGACTATATGTGGGTCAACGAGCCGGTGCTGGAGAAGAACAAGCCGCTACAGTTCAAGAGCATCGGCGAGATCGCGCAAATGCAGGGCAAGCGCGTGATCGACGCGTTCCTCGACCTGGTCGTCGAGGAGAATCTCGACACCCGCTTCCTGCAAGCCGAGAACAACGTCGATGACGAGGCGCTGCGCAAGATCCTGACCTATCCGAATGCGTTCATCGGGTTGGGCGACGGTGGCGCGCATGTGCAGTTCCACGGCGGCTATGGCTACACCACGCGTTTGCTCGGCGAGTGGGTGCGCGAGAAGCAGGCGATGACCTTGGAACAGGCGGTGAAGCGGCTGACGTTCGAGTCCGCCTCGCTGTTCGGGATCAACGATCGCGGCTTGCTGCGCGAGGGTCTGGCGGCGGACATCGTGATCTTCGATCCCGACACCGTGAAGCCGGGGCCGGAGAGCGTGGTGCACGACTTCCCCGCCGGCGGCTGGCGGATCAAGGAGCCGGCGGTCGGCATTCACATGACGATCGTGAACGGCCAGGTGCTGCTGGAGGATGGCAAGCACACCGGCGCGTTGCCCGGCCGCGTGCTGCGCAACGGCTGGTACCACGCGCATCACTGACCCCCCCTCCCGCGCTACGCCTGGCGCAGTGCGGGAGGCGTGGTCTTGTCGCTGCTGCGGTGTTTAGGGTTCGCCGAGTAATAAACGCATCGGCACGCGGCGCAGCATCGTCCGTCCCGTCATGGCGGGAGACGGCCCCACGGGCGTTACATGCGGGCGTTCGGGCGCCGGAACCGGCCACACCGCGTCATGGTGCGCCCCCGGGTCAAGCGCCCGGGGGCAGGCTCCGGCCCGCCATCCACGACTTTGCGGCTCGCATAAAGGCAAGTCGTGGATGGTCCGCCTGCGCGGACCATGACGAATTGAGCACGGTCCGCACGTCAACTGACGCGATGATGCCTCGGCGAGCCCTTGGTCCAGGGGCTGTGCACAGCCGCTTCGGTGGCACGGAACGGGACTGATCCGCTCGCTCCATGGCGCGGCGCGAAACCCGGCGACGCTCTCTGTCCACCTGCGAAATGCTTGAGCAATGCTGGTTTTGCATTGCACCGCATGAGCCACCCCGCGTTGACGCCCCTCCCGCTCGCGCCTAGGTTGTGGCCCTCTCTTGCAAAGCGGGGAAACAGCCAGATGGCCAACAAACTCAAGGCGCGCATTGCTGCCGGCAAGGCCAACGTCAATGCGTGGCTCGCCATTCCGTCCGGCTTCTCGGCCGAGGTCATGGCGCAGTGCGGCTGGGACAGCGTCACCGTCGACATCCAGCACGGCGTGCAGGATTACCAGTCGATGGTGCAGTGTTTCCAGGCGATGCAGGCGCATCCGGTCACCCCGCTGGTGCGCGTGCCGTGGAACGAACCCGGCATCATCGGCAAGTGCCTCGACGGCGGCGCCATGGGCATCATCTGCCCGATGGTGAACAACGCGGCGGAAGCCAAGCAGTTGGCCGACGCCTGTCTGTATCCGCCGAAGGGCAAGCGCAGCAACGGCCCGATCCGCGCGGCCATGTATGGCGAGGCGTCCAGCTACCAGACCACCGCCAACGACGAGATCCTGGTCATCGCGATGATCGAGACCCAGGCGGGGATCGACAATATCGACGAGATCCTGTCGGTACCTGGCATCAGCGGCATCTATATCGGCCCGTCGGACATGGGATTTTCGCTCGGCCTGATCCCGATCCTCGATCGCGAGGAGCCGCTGATCCTCGGCATCTACGAAAAGCTGCTGGCAAGCTGCAAGAAGCATGGCAAGTTCGCCGGCATTCACAACGGCACGGCGGCCTACGCGGCGCGCATGATCGGCATGGGCTTCCGCTTCGTCACCATCGCCAATGACAGCGGGCTGATGGCGCGCGCGGCACGGGAAGCGGTGACGGCAACGCGCAAGGCCGCGGGCGACGTCGCCACCTGAGAAGGCCAGGGGCTCTGCCCCTGGAACCCGGCCAGGGGGGCTTTGCCCCCCTGGACCCCCAGCAAAGGCAGAGCCTTTGCAATGGCACTAATATACTTGACTAAGCGGCGATCCGTGGTAGGGTGGACCCATGGACCCCGCCGCACCCCACGAACCCAAGACCCTGACCGAAGCCATCCGATACTTCTCGGACCTCGACGTGGCACTGCAAACCATGGTGAGGCTCCGTTGGCCGAATGGCGTCATCTGCCCCGTCTGTGGCACCGGAAACCCTCTTTTCCTCGCCAAGCAGCGTCGCTGGCAGTGCCGGAACAAGCACCCTGGACGCCAGTTTAGTGCCAAGACTGGCACCGTCATGGAGGATTCGCCGCTCGGCCTGGACAAGTGGTTCGCCGCCATCTGG
>Ga0181521_10000535_pt1 | contig 46660 bp, 42 predicted proteins | sample PEATcosm2014_Bin_32_FD_119764 | JGI IMG/M metagenome (GOLD analysis project Ga0181521, IMG submission 119764) | Peatland microbial communities from MTU Mesocosm Facility, Houghton, MI, USA - PEATcosm2014_Bin02_60_metaG | ecosystem: Environmental > Terrestrial > Soil > Wetlands > Peat | place... | reverse complement strand
CGCGGCGGCGCTAGAGCGCGTATGCGCCGAATCGCTCGACGGCGACGAAGATGGCGAGGGCGAGGATGACGAGGTTCAGGGGCACGTGCGCATGTTCGCCGCGGCGTATCAGCGTCGCCGCGGCGGCGATCATCGTGAGCGCTTGGCCGCACGCGGCGATCGGCGAGAGCGCCGGCAGGACCTTCAGGGCGCCCGGCAGCACGACTCCGATGGCGCTGAGCAGCTCCAGCGTGCCGATGGTCTTCACCTGAGCGTCGGTGAAGTCCTCCACGTAGGGCGTTTTGTCTTTGAGCGCGGCGCGGGTGTTGGTGAGCTTGAGCAGGCCGGCGGCGAGGAAGACGGCTGCCAGGATGCCCTGCGCGATCCAGATGATCGTGTTCATTTGCCGGTGGCTCCTTGATCCGCGCTCATTCCGCGCGTACGTGGTTTGTGAGTGTGCCCAGGCGGTCGACCTCGACTTCGACTGTGTCGCCCGCGCGTAGGAAGATGCCCTGGGGGCCTCCCACGCCGGCGGGCGTGCCGGTGGCGACGATGTCGCCGGGGAGCAGCGTCATCGTCCTGGAGAGCCAGGCGACGGCGGCGGCGACCGAGAAGATGAGGTTGGACGTGTTGCCCTCCTGCACCTGCTTGCCGTTGATGCGCGTGCGCAGGCCGAGAGCGCCGAGGTCGCCGGCCTCGTCGAGGGTGACCAGCGCGGGGCCGCATGGCGCGAACGTGTCGATCGCCTTGCCGCTCGTCCACAGCGGGTTCTGCAGCTGCAGGTCGCGGGCGCTGACGTCGTTGAACGGCATCGCTCCGGCGAGGTGCGAGAGCGCCCGGTCGGCCTGCACGCGGTGCGTGGGACGCCCGATCACGACGGCGAGCTCGGCCTCGTAGTCGACGTACTCGGGGTGGGCCGCGGGTAGCACGATCTCCTCGCCGCTGCCGATCAGCGAGTTGGCGAACTTGGCGAACCACAGCGGCGCCGCCGGCGGCTCCTGGCCGGTCTCGGCCGCGTGGTCGCTGTAGTTCAGGCCGAGGCAGACGATCTTCTCGGGGTCCGGAACCGGCGCCAGCAGGCGCACGCTCTGAAGCGCCAGTCGTTCGTCGCAGGCGGCGGCGCGCTCACCCAGCGCCACGAGTCCGGCGGCGTCGAGGCGCTCGAGCAGGCCGCGCACCGATCGCGCGGGCGCGCCCAGCGCGGACGCCGGGACGACCTGCCCCTCGACGAGCACGCCGGCCTCGGCGCCACCGCCGCCCTCGTAGGTGACCAGGCGCATCGGCCTCAGCCCTCGGTCGGGATCTCGACGGGCGCCTGCGCGGGCGCGAGCTCATCGGCCATCGCCCGGCGGTGGATCTCGGCGAACGCCTCCCCGGCGGCCGCGGCGGCGGCCACCTTCTCGGCGTCGACGAAGTGGCCGATCGGGTTGGCGTGGAACTCCTCGCTGGTCTGCATCCACCTCTTGGAGGCTGCCCAGTCGCCGAAGTTGTCGCACTGCAGCTCGACGTGGTTGCCGTCGGGGTCCTTGTAGTAGTAGGAGAACGTCATCCCGTGGTCGATGCAGATCTCCGGCGCGATCCCAGCCTCGCGCAGCCGCAGGTAGCTCGAGTTGAGCTCGTCGAAGCTCTCGAACTCGAAGGCGCTGTGGTGCATCCCGGTGCGGGTGTCCTTGTCCGGATCGTCGGCGAAGCCGGGAAACGCGAGCAGCGCCACTCGGTGGTTGGCGGCGTCGTTGCTCAGCCAGGCTCCCGGCGCGTCCTGGAAGACGACCTCGGTGCCGACGACCGCGCCGTACCAGTCGATCATCTCCTGCAGGCGCGTCGTCTTGAGGTTGAAGTGGTGGAACTTCGGGTGGACCGCGGCGGTATCGGACATCGGTGGCTCCTTGTGGTCAGGTGGGGGTGGGGAGGGGCAGTTGGTCGCGCAGGTCGTCGATCAGCGCGGGCACGTCGGTGGCGTCGGCTGCGCTGCCGAAGACGTAGAGGTCGGGGCGCACGAGCACCGCGTGCGCCCCGTGCTCGCGCAGCCAGCCGGTGAGGCGCCCGTCGGCGTCGCGCCGGCCGCGGTCGGCGCCGGGGTCGAGCGAGACGACGTGCGCTGCGAGTGCGTCCAGCAGCGCGCGGTCGCGCCCGTCGAGCTCCTCCAGCGGGTCGCCGGCGGCGGCGATCAGGGTGAACCCGCCGCCGGTCGCCTCGTCGAGCAGCACGTCGCCCGACGGCGTCCCGATCAGGCCCTGCACGGACAGGTGGCCGGCCAGCGGCCCGGGCTCGCCGCCGGCGCCGCGGCGCAGCAGCCCTCCGGCGAGCGGCGCGATCTGGGGCGCGGGCGGAGCTCCCGCGGCGCGCAGCGCGGCGTCGCGCTCGGCGGCGACGTGCGGGTCGAGCTGACAGAGGACGCGCCCGAGCTCGACGGCGAGGGTGATGACCCACTCGTTCTGCGGCTGGCGCTCCGCCTCGACGGTGTCGAGCAGCGACTCGCCGGCGACGCCGCGCAGCACGAGGTCGAGCTTCCATGCGACGTTGGCCGCGTCCCGCAGCCCCGAGCACAGGCCCTGGCCCAGGAACGGCGGCGTGAGGTGCGCGGCGTCGCCCACCAGCAGCGCGCGGCCGTCGCGCATCCGCTCGGCGAGCATCGAGCGGAACTCGTAGACGGTGTGGCGGAGCAGCGTTCCGTCGGCGGGCGTGAACCACGGTGCCAGCAGCTCCCACGCCCGGGCGGGATCCTCGAAGTCGGCGGGGTCCTCGCCGGGGAGCAGCATGAACTCGAAGCGCCGGTGGCGGGTGCCGCTGCGGACGTGGGTGGTCGGGCGCGCCGGGTCGCACCACTGGCAGGCCGCGGGCAGGTCGAGCGCGTCCATGTCGTGCGGCTCGAGGTCGACCACGAGCCAGCGCTCCTGGAAGCCGAGGTCGCGACGGGCGATGCCGCGCGCCTCGCGGACGAAGGAGTTCGCGCCGTCCGCGCCGACGACCCAGCGGGCGCGGATCGTTCGCGCCTCGTCGGCCGCGGTCCCCGCGGACTGCTCCCCGCTCACGCGGCGCACGCTCAGCAGCGCGTGATCGCACTCGACGCTCAGCGCCTCCGCGACCCACCCGCGCTCGACCGTGACCGAGGGCTGCTCGCTCGCGCGGCGCGCGAGCGCCCGCTCGAGCGCCGGCTGGAAGAACATGTAGTCGGGATCCCAGCCCGACGCGGAGGGCACGGCCGACTCGAGCGTCATCAGCGGCTCCCCGTCGGCGCCGTACCAGTGGTAGTCGTGGACGGGCAGCAGCTCGCCGGCCAGCTCGTCCGCCACCTCGAGGCCCTGTAGCAGGCGCATGATCTCGTGGTCGAGGTGCACCGCGCGCGGCATCCGGTAGATCTCGGCGAACCGCTCTACGGCCAGCACGGAGTGTCCGGCACGGCCCAGCAGCGCCGCGAGCGCCTGCCCGACCGGGCCGAACCCGACGATCGCGACGTCGACCTCGATCTCCTGGGGGGCGGGGCGCACGGGCATCAGGCGTGGGCGAACGCGGCGATCGGCGCAGCGAGGATCTTCGCGAGCGCCTGCGCGAGCGCCTCGGCGGGCGCGTCGGCGGCGCCCATGCTGCGCCACGCGACGAAGCGGTCGGGGCGCACGAGGATCGCGCCGTCGGGGCCGATCTGACGGTGGCGCAGCCAGGTGCAGCGGGGGTCGAACAGGTCGCCGTCGAGGTGGCCGATTCGCACGGCGTCGAGCGGCAGCCCCTCGGCCTCGGCGATCGAGCGCGCGGCCTCGCACCAGCTCTCGCCCTGCTCGCCTGCGATCAGCAGGAGACGCCCGGGCCCGACCAGGTCCTTGATCGGTCGGCGTCCCCCGTCCTCGTCGTCGATCCAGGCGTGGGGGAGGGGTGCGCCCGGTCGCGTGGACGGCTCGTAGATGCGCACCGGATCGACCGGGTCGGGCGGCGGGCTGCCGTCGTCGACGATCGCCGCGGACTCGTAGCGGTACCCCAGCTCGACGTTCAGCTCGCCGAACTCCATCGACTGCGCCCGCATGTGGCGCAGCAGCGTCGAGCGGTGCTCCGCGTCCTGCGGCAGGCCGCTCCAGATCCTGCGCAGAGCGGCGAGGTTCTGCTCCTGCGCCTGCTCGGGAGAGACGCCGCTCGCGGCGGCGATCGCCACATGGTTGATCGCGTTCTCCAGCGAACGCTGCGCGTTCTGCTCGTCGGAGGGGCGGCGCTCGGGCTCATAGGTATCGAGCAGCGCCGGGGCCGCGTGCCCCTCCAGCACCGCCGCCAGCTTCCAGCACAGGTTGTTGACGTCGTGGATCGCGCTCGTCAGCCCGAGGCCGCCGGTCGGCGGATGCCTGTGCGCGGCGTCCCCCACCAGGTGCACGCGGCCGACGCTGAACGAGGAGGCCATCACCGCGTCCACGGACCAGCGGGTCACCTTGTGGATCTGCATCGGGTGATCGCCGATCCCCATCGCGCGACGGACATCCGCCTCGACCTGCTCATCCGACTGCGCGCGAGGGTCGTCGACCGGGTAGTTGAGGTGGATAACCCACTCCTCGGAGTCCGGGCCCCAGCGCTCCGGGCCCATCGGCACCATCACCACGCCGACGCCGCTCTGCGGCGAGAGTATCCAGCGGATCAGCACGTCAGGGTCGAGCGCCCACCGCGAGAAGTCCGCGCTCACGTGCAGCGTCGCGGCCTGCACAACCACGCCGAGCCCCACGTACTCCACGCCGATCTCCTTCGCGACGAGGCGGCCGCCGTCGGCGCCGATCAGATACCGCGAGCGGATCGTGTACTCGCGTCCGGCGTCGCGGTCGCGGATGTGCGCGGTGACGCCCTCGCCGTCCTGCTCGAGCCGCATGAGCTCGTGGTGGAAGCGGATGCGCCCGGGCGAAAGCTCTTCGGCGCGGGCGCGCAGGATCGGCTCGAGGCGGATCTGCGGGAGGTTCTGCTGGATCCAGGGGCTCGCGGAGCGCCAGCTCTCGTCCGCACCGCCCGCGCCCCAGCACTCCAGCCGCGCGAGGCGACGCCCGTACTCGTCGCTCGGCCCGGCGAAGCCGGCGTAGAAGGCCGTGGCCGCCATGTTCCGCGCGGGCGTGCCACGGCGAGCGATCTCCGCGGCCGCCCCGACGTCCTCGAGGATCTCCATCGCCCGCTGGTTGAGGACGTGGGCCTTCGGCAGATCCGAGGTCTCCGCGCGGGCGTTGATCAGCAGGTGCTCGACGCCCATCCGGGCGAGGAGCATCGACGCGGTGAGCCCCGCGCCGCCACCGCCGACGACCAGCACCGGCACCTCTTCGATCATCTCAGCTCCTCCCCGGCCCTCGACATTCAAGGCGCGACCGTAGCAGAGAATGAACATAGATTCAATCCTGATGCTACATTCAGCTCATGCCTATGCTGGAGAATGGGCGGATGCCGGCGAGCCAGCGCCACGACGCACCCCGCGCGGGGACTCGTGTGGAGCGGCGCAAGGCACGCACGCGGGCGGGCCTGCTCGCGGCGGCGAGGCAGCTGTTCGCCGCCCACGGGTTGGAGCACACGACGATCGCGCAGATCGCCGAGCACGCGGACATCGCGATCGGGTCGTTCTACAACTACTTCCGGACCAAGGAGGAGCTGCTCGACGCGCTGCTCGAAGAGGAGCTTTCGCAGCAGCTTGCGCTCCTGGAGCTGCGCCAGGCCCACGTGGAGGACCCGGCCGAGAAGATCAGCATCGCCCACCGCCACCTCGTGCGCGCCGCTCAGAGCGACTCGGATTGGGCGTGGCTGCTCGTCCGGCTCGAGCTTCCCTTCCGCGCCGCGTGGCCGGTGCTCGGGAGCTCGGCGCGCAGCGATCTTCGATCCGCGATCGAGGCCGGCCGCTTCCACGTCGTCGACCCCGCTCTGGCGCTGAACGCGAGCGGAGGCGCGCTGTTCGCGGTCATCCACGCCCAGCTCGTCGGAGAACGCAGCGAGCAGGCGGACGTGCTGCATGCCGAGGGCGTGCTGCGCAGCTTCGGCCTCGACCGGAGCGAGGCCGCCGAGATCGCGCGCCGACCGCTCCCCGAGCCGACCCCTCCCGCACAGGAGCGGCAGCCCGGGTGACAGCGGGTCGCCGGCCGTCGCCGGCTCAGCCGGCGTAGGACTTCGCCAGCTCGACCAGCAGGCGCACGCCGTAGCCGGACGCGCCCTTGCCGACGTACGCGCGGTCGAGCTCCCAGGCGGAGCCGGCGATGTCCAGATGCGCCCACGGCGTGTCGCCGACGAAGTTCGACAGGAACGCGCCGCCGACGATCGTGCCCGCTTTGCGTCCTTCGGGCGCGTTGTCGAGGTCGCCATAGGTGCCCTTGATCAGCTCGTCGTACTCCTCGTGCAGCGGCAGGCGCCAGACGATCTCGCCGGTGCGATCGCCGGCGGCCGATATCCGCCCGGCCCACTCGTCGTCGTTGCTCATCAGCCCGGCGTAGGTCGAGCCGAGCGCGATGATCACCGCGCCCGTCAGCGTCGCCAGGTCGACGATCCGCTCCGCTCCCTCGCCGAGGGCGTGCCACAGGCAGTCGGCCAGCACCAGCCGGCCCTCCGCGTCGGTGTTGTTGACCTCGATCGTCTTGCCGTTGGCGGCCGTGACGATGTCGCCGGGCTTGATCGAGCGTCCGCTCGGCAGGTTCTCGGTCGCGCCGACGACCGCGACGAGCCTGACCGGCAGCCGCATGCGCGCGATCGCCGACACCGCCTCGATCACCGCGGCGCCGCCAGACATGTCGAACTTCATCTCGGCCATCTTCGCCCCCGGCTTCAGCGAGATGCCGCCGCTGTCGAACGTCACCGCCTTGCCGACGAAGCCGAGCGTCGGGCCGGCCGCCCCCGGACCGTCGTAACGAATCGTGATCAGCGCCGGCTCCTCGTAGGAGCCCTGGGCGACGGCCGCGAACGCGCCCATGCCGCGGGCGACGAGCCCGTCGCGCCCCTCCACCTGCACGGAGACCCCCTCGACGTCGCGCTCGAGCGCCTTCGCGTACTCGCCGAGCGCCGTCGGCGTGAGGTCGTTGCCGGGCCGGTTCTGCAGGTCGCGCGCGCGGTTGACCGCCTCGCCGAGCAGCGCCGCCTCCGCGACCGTCGCCTCCAGGCCGTCGGCGCCGCTGACGATCAGGCGCTCGAGGTGCTTGGGCGGGCCGTCCGCGCCGCCGTCCTCGCCGGCGGGCGCCGACTTGTGGGTGTCGAAGCTGTAGTCGCTGAGGATCGTGCCCTCGACGAGCGCCGCCGCGATCTCCCGCGGCCCCGAGGCCATCGTCGCGCCCGCGGGGAGCACCCAGCAGAGCGTGCGCGTCGAGACCTCGCGAGCGCGCTCGCTGGCCACGGACGCCGCCACGCGGGCGCGCTCGGCGCTGAAGTCCGCCTGTGCGCCCAGCCCCACGACGAGCCAGCGCCTGCCGTCGGCGTGCGTCAGCGCGAGCGACTTGAACGAGCTGCGCGCCTCGCCCGAGGCGAGCAGCTCGCCGACCTGCGCCGGAGACTCCGGCGGGGCGCCCTCGCCGTCGAATATGCCGATCGCGATCGTGTCGGCGTCACTTGTACTGGCTGATTGGGCGATTGCGGTTATCTGCATGCGCCGGCACGATATCCAGCTTGCCAGCGGCTCGTCGGTACCATTCTCGCTCTCTCATCCGTTCCCACCCGACCTCTTAGGAGTAGAGCCACCTCCATGTCCAAGACCGTGATCCTCGCCACCGCGCGAACCCCCGTCGGCAAGATGGGCGGCGGCCTGTCCTCGCTGGACGCCACCGAGCTCGGCGGACTGGCCATCGGCGCGGCGCTCGAGCGCGCCGGGGTCGAGCCCGAGCAGGTCGAGCACGTCGTGATGGGGCAGGTGCTGCAGGCCGGCCAGGGGCAGATCCCCTCGCGCCAGGCGCAGATCAAGGCGGGCATTCCCAAGGAGGTCTCCTCCGAGACGATCAACAAGGTCTGCGCTTCGGGCCTGCGCGCGTCGGTGATCATCGACCAGGCGATCCGCGCGGGCGACATGAGCGTCGGCGTCGGCGGTGGCATGGAGTCGATGTCAAAGGCCCCGTACCTGCTGCCGCAGGCGCGCTTCGGCTATCGCATGGGCGACGCGAAGATGCTCGACGCGATGGTCCACGACGGGCTCACCAACCCGTTCTCCGGCAGGCAGATGTTCGTCGAGGCGACGGAGGTCGGAGATGAGCTGGAGATCACGCGCGCGGACATGGATCGCTGGGCGCTTCGCTCCCACGAGCTGGCGCTGAAGGCGATCGACGAGGGCCGCATGTCCGATGAGATCGTCGCCGTGACCGTCAACGGCAAGAAGCAGAGCACGGTCGTGGAGATCGACGAGGGCCCGCGCAGGGACACCTCGCTCGAGAAGCTCGCCGCCCTTCCGGGCCTGGTCGGCAAGGAGGGCTCGCACACGGCCGGCAACGCGCCCGGCGTCAACGACGGCGCGGGCGCGCTCGTGCTGGCCTCCGAGGAGTGGGCTCAGGCCAACGGCAGGGAGGCGCTCGCGGAGATCGTCGCGCACGCGCAGAGCGCCAACGACTTCGCCTACCTCGCGACCACGCCCGCCAGCGCCGCCAAGAAGGCGCTGGAGAAGGCGGGGCTGCAGCCGGGCGACATCGACCTGTGGGAGATCAACGAGGCGTTCGCGTCCGTGACGCTCAACTCGATCCGGATGCTCGGCATCGACGAGGACAGGGTCAACGTCAACGGCGGCGCCGTCGCCCTCGGCCATCCGATCGGCGCCTCCGGCGCGCGCATCCTCGGCAGCCTCGTCCACGAGCTGCGCCGGCGCGGCGGCGGGCTCGGCCTCGCCGCGATCTGCTCGGGCGGGGGGCAGGGCGACGCGCTCATCCTGAAGGTCTGAGTGACCGAGCGCGCTGAGATGGACGTGAGCGCTTCGCCATACGGCGTCCTCGCTCGCTCGCGTGCAAAGCACGCCACGCTCGCTGCGTCCTTGTCTGGCTCGACTCACGACCATCTCAGATAGCGTGACCGGCGGATCGCCGAACGGTCAGCCGCGCGGCGCCGCGTTCTTCGATCTGGACAAGACGCTGATGGCGGGCTCCTCGGGCGTGTTCTTCGCGCGGGCGGCGTATGAGACGGGGATGATCTCGCGCGGGCGGCTGGTGCGCGACGTGTATGAAAACCTGCGCTTCCGCCTGCGCGGATCGACCGACGACCGCGCCGACGACGTGCGCAGGCGCGTGGGGGAGATGATCGCGGGCGTGCGCGTGCGCGATCTCGAGCGCCTGACCCCGCGCGTGCTCTCCGGCGTGCTCCCGCGCCTGTACCCGCAGATGCTCGAGCGCGCGTACGGCCACCAGGACGCGGGTCTGCCCGTGTACATCCTCACCGCGGCCTCGCAGGAGATGGCCGACCTGCTGGCGCGCGTGCTCGCGTTCGACGGCGGCCTCGGCTCGCGCTCGGAGGTCGTTGACGGCCGTTATACGGGGAGGCCCGCGGGTCCTTTCAACTACCGCGAGGGAAAGGTGCTTTCCATGCGCGAGGTGGCCGAGCGCGACACCATCGACCTGGCCGCCTCCTACGCGTACTCGGACTCGGAGTCCGACCTGCCGATGCTGCGCGCCGTGCGCCACGCGGTCGTCGTCAATCCCGACGCGGTGCTCAGGCGGATCGCGCTGGAAGAGGGCTGGGAGGTGATCGAGCTGGATCGGCTCGGCAGGCGTCTGAAGGTGCTCGCGGCGCTCGGCACGGCGGCCGCGATCGGCGGCCTCGGCAACGCCGCGTGGTCGCGGGTGGGAGCGCGAATCGGCCCGCGGGCATAATCTCCGCTGCGCATGAGCTCGACCGAAGTCCAGAGCAAGATCCGCGTGGTCGTCGCCAAGCCCGGCCTCGACGGCCACGATCGCGGCGCGAAGATCATCGCGCGGGCGCTGCGCGACGCCGGCATGGAGGTGATCTACACGGGGCTGCACCAGACGCCTGAGCAGATCGTCGAGACGGTCATCCAGGAGGACGCCGACGCGGTCGGCCTGTCGATCCTGTCGGGCGCGCACATGACGCTCGTGCCGCGCGTCGTGGAGCTGCTGCGCGAGCAGGGCGTCGACGACGTCGTGATCACCGTCGGCGGCACGATCCCCGCCGAAGACATTCCCGAGCTCAAGAGCCTGGGGGTCGCCGAGGTGTTCACGCCCGGCGCCCCGACGCAGGCGATAGTGGATTTCATCCGCGGTGCGGTCGTAGCTCGCTGAACCAAACCGATTGACTCGTCAGTCAACCGCGCGAACAGGTACGATTCAGTCACTTAGACCCAAGGAGAAGCCGACCAAATGAAGATATGCGTCCTGGTGAAGGAGGTTCCGGACGCCGCCGTCGAGAAGAGGATCGACCCCTCGACGGGGCGCATGGACCGCAGCGGCGAGAAGAACCTGAACCCGTATGACACGCACGCCATCGAGGCGGCGATGCAGATCAAGGAGGGCGGCGCGGTCCCCGTGGAGGAGGTCGTGGCCGTGACCATGGGCCCGGACAGCGCGGTGCGCGCGCTGCACAAGGCGGTGTCGCTCGGCGCCGACCGCTCGGTGCACCTGAGCGACCCGGCGGTGGCCGGCTCCGACGTCGCCGCGACCGGCTACGCGCTCGCCAAGACGCTGCAGCGGGAGAGCCCCGACCTGGTGCTGCTCGGACAGCAGTCCGACGACGGCGAGTGCTACACGATCGGCGCGGTCGTCGCCGAGCACCTCGGCATGCCGTCGCTGACGCAGGTGATCAAGATGGACGTCACGGCGGATGGGGGTGGGGGGGCGGGATCCGGATCCCTGCGCTGCGAGCGCCAGGCCGAGTACGGCTACGACACCGTGCAGGTCAGGCTGCCCGCGGTGATCTCCGTCGGCGACGCCATCAACGAGCCGCGCTACCCGTCGCTGAAGGCGATCATGGGCGCCAAGAAGAAGCCGCTCGACACCGTCACCGCCGGCGATGTCGACATCGACGCCTCGAAAGTCGGAGGCGAGAACTCCGCCGCCCAGTGGGTGGCCGCGAAGGCTCCGCCGGCGAAGGCCGCGGGCGAGATCATCGAGGACGAGGACACCGGCGAAACCGTCGAGAAAATCGTCGCCTGGCTCGACGAGAGGAAGCTCCTGTGAGGGTGGCGCAGACGGCCGGAGGCCGGCAAGCCGGGCCCCTCATTCTCAATCTGGCGAAGGGAACCTGAGACACATGTCCAACATTCTCGTTTACGCGCTGCACTACGACGGCGCGATCAACAAGAACTCACTCGGCGCCGTCTCCGAGGGCGCCAAGCTCGCCGCCGAGCTCGGCGGCGAGGCGCACGCGATCCTGCTCGGCGAGAACGTCCCGCAGGATCTGGCCGCGTCGCTCGGCAAATACGGCGCCAAGAAGGCGCTCGTGGCCGAGGGGCCCGAGGGGCTGGCACAGCCGCTCGTCGACGCGATGGCCAAGGCGATCGCCGACGGCGGCTACAAGTACGCGCTGTTCGGCGGCGGCCTGCTCGGCTTCGAGATCGGCGCCGGCCTGGCCGCGCGGCTCGGCGCGGGCGTGGTCATGGAGGTCACCGCCGTGCGCGCGGAGAACGGCGAGCTGATCGCCGAGCGCCCGATCCTCGGCGACTCGTCGATCTCGGAGGTCAAATACCGCTCCGAGGTCGGCATCGTCATCGGCCGCCTGAACGCGTTCGAGATCAAAGACGTCGGCGGCGCGGACGCACCCGTGGAGGCGCTGAGCTTCGAGCTGAGCGCGCAGGCGCAGCAGGCGACGATGATCACCCGCGGCGAACAGCGCGGCGCGGACGTCGACATCGAGGGCGCCGACATCCTCGTCGCGGGCGGTCGCGGCCTGGGCAAGGCCGAGGGCTTCCAGCTGGCCGAGGACCTCGCAGCGGCGTTCGGCGGCAATGCCGCGGTGGCCGCCACGCGCGCGGTCGTCGACGCCGGCTGGTACCCGTACGCGGCGCAGATCGGCCAGACGGGCAAGACCGTCGCGCCGAAGCTGTATCTGGCCGCCGGCATATCCGGCGCGATCCAGCACAAGGTCGGGATGCAGGGCTCGGAGAACATCGTCGCGATCAACAAGGACTCGAACGCGCCGATCTTCGAATTCTCCGACCTCGGCATCGTCGGCGATCTCAACAAGATCCTGCCCAAGCTGACAGAGGCTGTGAAGGCCAAGAAGGGGAGCTGACCATGAGCTCCAGCAATGGGAAGGTCGCACCGGCGGCCTTCCCGCCGCCGGTCGACTCGCGCAAGGAGTTCGTCAAGCGCGGGCTCGACGCCGAGGACGAGCTGATCGAGGTCGGCGTGGTGATCGTCGGCGGCGGCACCGCCGGCCTGGCGTGCGCCAACCGCCTGCTGCAGCTGCTCGCGGACGATCCGGAGACGATGGAGCGCCTCGGCGAAGTGCCCGTGGCGGTCGTCGAGAAGGCCAAGACGTGCGGCGGGCACAACCTCTCGGGCGCGGTCATGCGCCCGGGGCCGCTGCAGGAGCTGTTCCCGGAGATGAGCCGCGAGGACTGGCGCAAGGAGGGCTTCGCCTTCGGCGAAGTCACCAAGGAGGCGGTCTACATGCTGCCGACCTCCAGGACCAAGCTGCGGATCCCGCCGCCGCCGCCGTTCAAGAACCACGGCAACGAGGTCATCTCCGTCTCCGCGATGGCGCGCTTCCAGCAGCGCCAGGCGGAGGACGCCGGCGCGTACATCCTCACCGAGACCGCCGCGACGCAGCTGATCGTCGAGGATGGCCGCGTCGTCGGCGTGCGCTCCGGCGACAAGGGCCGCGGCAAGGACGGCGAGCCGCTCGGCAACTTCGAGCCGGGCACCGACATCAAGGCGCACGCCACCGTGCTCGCCGAGGGCTGCTGGGGGCATTTGACGGGCGCCGCCATCAAGGAGTTCGACCTCGGCGAGGGACGCGAGCCGCAGGTGTGGGAGCTCGGCGTCAAGGAGGTCTGGAAGGTCCCCAAGCCGCTCGACCGCCTGATCCACACGATCGGGCCGTGGCCGCTGAAGCTCTCCGCCAGGTACGGGCAGGTCGGCGGCACGTGGCTGTACCCGATGAAGGACGAGAAGACCGGCGAGGATCTCGTCAGCCTCGGCTTCGTCGTCGACCTCGAGTACGCCGACGCGACCACCTCCGCCCACGACCTGCTCCAGCAGTTCAAGCTGCACCCGCTCGTCAAGGGCATCCTCGAGGGCGGCGAGCGCGTCGCGTGGGGGGCCAAGGCGCTCCCCGGCGGCGGCTACTGGTCGATGCCCAAGCTGTCGATGCCCGGCGCGCTGCTCGTGGGCGACTCCGGCGGGATGGTCGACACGGTGGCGTTGAAGGGCGTCCACCACTGCCTGATGTCCGGCAAACTGGCCGCCGAGTCGATCTACGCGGCGCTCGTGCGCGGCGAGAGCTCGCTCGAGTCCTACGAGCAGGCGATCGAGGAGTCGGGTGTCGGCAAGGAGCTCTACCGGGAGCGCAACACGCGCCAGCCCTTCCAGAAGGGGTTCGTGCTCGGCGCGCCGCTGGTCAACCTGTCGATCGCGACCAAGGGCAAGCTGCCGCCCGGTCGGCTGTCCTGGCACCGCAACGACGCCAAGCCGATGTTCATCGGCAACACCAAGGACTCCTACCCCAAGCCCGACGGCAAATACACCTTCGACAAGCTCTCCTCGGTGTTCATCACCGGCAACGCCACCCGCGACGACGCCCCCAACCACATCCGCGTGCGCAAGCACGTTCCGCGGGAGATCGCCGAAACCTGGCGCTGGATGTGTCCCGCGGGGGTGTACGAGATCCCCGAGGACGCGCCTGAGCACGGCGACGTGGACGTGATCGTCAACTACACCAACTGCGTGCAGTGCGGAGCGATCACCGCCAAGGGCGGTCGCCTGACGACCCCCGAGGGGGGCGACGGGCCGCTCTACCAGATCACCTGAGGCTCGCCGCAGGGAGTTGGAAACGCTCGGCGTCGGCGGTCGTGCGAAACCCGCGCGCGTTTCGGGTGTTACGAAGATGTGATGAACACGTTGTTCTCAAGCGCACGCGCCGCATGCGTCGGGGATCGCCGTCCGATCGCGGCGCTCGCATGCGCCGTCGCCGTGCCGTGGCTGGCGCTCGCGCCCGCCGCGATGGGAGGCACGGCGACGGTGCCCGCCACCGCGACGGCGCCGTCGACGGCGCCCGTGTCCGCAACGCCGATCGCGTCGGCGACGCTCCAGCAGTGCGCCACCGCGACGATCCCACAGACCGAACGCGCGGCCACGTTCGCCGGCGAAATGACCGCGATTGCAGGCACTGCGCGCATGGAGATACGCATCGACCTGCAGGAGCGCGCCCTCGGCGAGCTCGCCTACCGCACCGTCAGCGCGCCCGGCCTGGGCGTGTGGCACAGCTCCGCCGCCGGCGTGAAGGTCTTCGCGCACATCCAGCAGGTCACCAACCTGTCGTCGCCCGCGTTCTACCGCGCGGCCGTGCGCTTCCGCTGGCTGAACGCCAGGGGCCACCTGCTCAGGTCAGAGGAACTGCGCACCGCCCGCTGCGAACAGCCGGCCACGCCCGCTCCCGGCGCCGGCGCCGGCCCCACGAGCACCACTCCGGCGAGCGCCATGACGGGCGCCGCAACCGCCTGAGCGCGGCGCGCGAGCCGCGGCCCGCTAGAATCGAGCGACGATGAAGGCGGCGATCCACCCCAACTACGTCCAGGCGCACGTGCGCTGCACCTGCGGCAACGAGTTCATCACGCGCGCCACCAAGGACGAGCTGCACGTCGAGGTGTGCTCCAACTGCCACCCGTTCTACACGGGCAGGCAGAAGCTGATGGACACCGGTGGGCGCGTAGAGCGCTTCCAGCGCAGGGTCGCCAAGGGCCGACTGCACTCGGCGCAAGCCCGGTCCGCTCAGTAGCCCGATGGCGAGCGCCGTGGCTGACCCCGCGGCACCGTCGACGCTGGTCGAGGCCGACGGCGAGCTGAGCGCCCAGCGCGACGCCCCGGTGGGCGGTCAGGCGGTCCTCGAGGGCGTGATGATGAGAGGCGTCTCCAACTGGGCGGTCGCGGTGCGCAAGCCGACCGCCGAGCAGCTGCAGGAGGAGGACCGCTCGCCTGAGGAGGCCGCGCTCGGCGAGATCGAGGTGACGACGCTGCCGCTGGACTCGGCGATGAGGCGCCACCGCGTCCTGCGGCTGCCGATCGTGCGCGGGATCGTCGCGCTCGGCGGGTCGCTGGCGATCGGCTTCCGCGCGCTGGAGGTCTCAGCGAACGCGCAGCTGCCGCCTGAAGAGAATTCAAATGACTCCCAGGGGGAGGACGGACAGACATCCGGGGAGCAGCAGGAGATCCCGAAGGCGGTGTGGGCGGGCACGGTCGTGGTCGCCGTCGTGCTGGCGATCGTCCTGTTCTTCCTGATCCCGGTCGGCCTGACGAGCCTGATCAAGCACCAGCTCGGCTCCTCGATTCTGTTCTGGGTCGTCGAGGGCACGATCCGCACGACCCTGTTCCTCGGCTACATGCTGCTGCTCTCGCGCGTGCGCGACCTGCGCCGCGTGTTCGAGTACCACGGCGCCGAGCACAAGACGATCTCCTGCTTCGAGGCCGGGCTGCCGCTCACGCCCGCCAACGCGCAGCGCTTCTCGCGGCTGCACCCGCGCTGCGGCACGAGCTTCCTGCTGGTGGTGATGATCGTCGCGATCTTCGTGTTCGCGCCGATCGGTCTGCCCGCGTGGTACTGGCTGGTGGCCACGCGCATCCTCGGCGTGCCCGTGATCGCCGGCATCTCCTTCGAGCTGATCAAGTTCGCGGGGCGCAACCGCAGCCGCCGCTGGGTGCGCGCGGTGATGTGGCCGGGACTCAAGCTGCAGCTGCTGACCACGCGCGAGCCCGACCACGATCAGCTGGCGGTCGCGATCGCCGCGCTGCAGGCGGTGCTCGAGCTCGAGACGCCGGGCGAGCTGTCGGCCGCCGACCTGGTCGGCGTCGAGGTCGTCGCGTAGCCAGACGACCGGGAGCGCTGCGCTGGTCGGCGTCCTCGTTCGCTCGCGTGCCAAGCACGCCACGCTCGCTGCGTCCTTGCCCAGCTTGACTCCCGGCCGTCTGGAGCCGTAATAACGTTGACTTGAGAGCGGAGCGGCACGGTGAGCTGGAGTCGATGAGCTTCACGAGGATCACGGTGCGAGGAGACCAGATGGGCGGCGTCCCGTGCATCCGCGGTCTGCGGATCCCGGTCGCGACCGTGGCTGGGATGCTGGCCGACGGTATGAACGATCCAGAGATCCTCGCCGCCTACCCGGACCTGGAGGCTGAGGACATTCGGGAGGCGATGCGCTACGCCGCAGAGGCCGTCCGCGAGCGAGAGCTCCCGCTCGTCGCCTCTGCGTGAGGTTCCTGGTCGACAACGCGCTCTCGCCGGTCGTGAGCGATCACCCTCGGTCGTGTTGTTTCGCCACGGCACACAACGACGACCCGAGCAGCAATCGGAGATGCTGCTCGCCAATCTTGGGACGATCGAGCGCGATCTTGCCGACGGCAGCATCGTTGTCGTCGAACCAGACCGGATCCGGGTTCGAGGGCTCCCGTTGATCCCGTAGGTCAGGTCTCTGCATCTGGGCGGGAGCAGGCGTGCAAGTCGGCAAGGCCAGAGTCGCGCAGCGGGCGAAGGCGAGTGCGCCACGCGAGCCGACGCTTATGCTCTTCGCTGCCGCCGAAACCTACCGATGCGCACCGTGGCGGACTCCGGATGAAGCCGAGCCTGCCGTGTGGTGTGCTTGACCTATGTTGGGAATGACAAGGGTCTGCGATTGGCGCGTGCACCGCGGGGTTATGGTGTTTGCCTTCCTTGCGCTGCTCGGCGTCGGGGGCTGGGTGCTCATCGGCGCGGCCTCATCCGTGCGAGCGGCGGCACCGAAGAGCCTGCAGTGCAACCTGGCGGCGCTGGAGCAGGCCGTGACCGCCGGCGGGTCATACGTGTTCAGCTGCAACGGCGCCTCCTCGGATATCCAGATGAGCGAAGCGCTGGACGTCGCCAGGCCACTGTCGCTGGACGGCGGCTCTTCGGGCGTGACGCTCGACGGCGGCGGCCAGCGCCAGATCTTCCACGTGCGTCCGGGCGTGGCGCTGACGGTCGAGCACATGACCCTCACGAACGCCGGCTGGCCCTCGATCCCGAGCATGAGCGGGCTCCCGGGAAGCGAAGGCGAGAACGGCGAACTGGGTGACTACGGCGCGAACGGCGGCCTGGGCGGCCCCGGCGGGCCGGGTCAGGCGGGAGCCGCTCCCTTCGTGTATCCCCTGCTGCAGGGCGGAGCGATCCACAACGAAGGGACGCTCACGCTGATCGCCGATCGGCTCACCGGCAATCACACATCCGGCCCCTCTGGCGGCGAAGGCGGCAACGGGGGCGCGGGAGGCTACGGCAACTGCGGCGGCGCGGGAATCAGCGAAGGCGGAGGCGGGACCGGACCGGGCGGCAACGGCGGCGCCGGCGGTCGGGGCGGCGAACCCGGAGGCGGCGGCCCCGGAGGCCCCGGTCAGGGCGGCGCGGTCTACAACGCCGCCGGCGCGACCCTCACCGTGTCCGAAACTGTGTTCAGCGGCGACGACGCCACCGGCGGCGCGGGCGGCAACGCCGGCAACGGCGGCACCGGCGGCAAAGGCGGCTGCGGCGGGTTCGGTGGCGCGGAGGGCGGGGGCTCCGGCGCCGACGGCGCGGACGGCGCAAACGGCGGTGCGGGCGGCCCCGGCTCGGACGGTGAGGGCGGCGCTATCTACAACGCGGGGACGCTCACGATCCAAAACGGCACTCAGTTCAGCTCAAACAGCGCCACCGGGGGCGACGGCGGCAGCGGCGGACGCGGCGGCGACGGCGGCAACGGGGAAGACAACGGCATTCTCGCCGCCCACGGCACACCTGGCCGGACGGGTGACGGCGGACACGCAGGCGACGGCGGGGAAGGCGCTGGAGCGGGAGCCGGAGCGGGCGGCGCGATCTACAACGCGGGGACGCTCACGGTCGAATCGGGCGTCGTGTTCGCCTCCAACGCGGCGACCGGCGGGGATGCGGGCGCCGGCGGGGCCGGCGGCAACGGCGGCAACGGCGGCAACGCCAGCTCCTCAGAAGACGAACTCGGCATCCCGGGCAACGCAGCCCACGGCGGCAGCGGCGGCGACGCCGGCGGGGCCGGCAGCGCGCAGGGCGGAGCAATCTTCAGCGAGAGCAAGTTCAAGCTCGGCGCCGCGACATTCACTGGCCAGACGCTCTCGCCCGGCCGCACCGCGGCCGCCGCCGACACCGGCGAGGACGGCAAGCCCGGCGGGACGTACAACGACGCAGCCGAACTAGTCGGCGAAGGCGAGGTCAGCGTCGGCTTCACGCCACATCCGGGAACCACCGGAGCGAGCGGCATCGCCGAGGGCCAGGACGTCCAGGCACCCGGCACCGAACCATGGCCCAGCGCGGCTGAACTCAAGGCCTTGCTGCTGCGCCAGCTGAAGCCGGCCGGGAAGGCGGCGAAGATCAAGCGGCTTCTGAAGGCGGGCGGCTACGTGAGCTCGTTCGAGGCGCCGAGCGCCGGCACGGCACAGCTCGACTGGTACCAGCTGCCTCCCGGCGCCCATCTCAGCGCCCGCAGACCCAAGCCGGTCCTCATCGCAGCGGGCCGCGTCACGCTGCACTCCGCGGGCTCGGCGCGGCTGAAGCTGGCGCTGACCGCCGCCGGCAAGCGGCTGCTCAAGCACTCCAGGCGCGTGACGCTGACCGCGAAGGCCACCTTCACGCCCCCCGGTGAGGCCGCCGTGGTCGCCGAGGAGAGATTCACGCTCACGGCGTAACCCGGCAGTCGCCGACAACCGCCGGCATCACATCCCGCTAAGCGAAGCCTGGCGAGCGCCAACAAGGCGACCGCACCATCACAGTGCTCGCCGATGGCCTGACGTGGTCGGGGCACATCGCAGACAACAAGGGCATCAGTGAAACCTAGGCAGCGACACGCATGTTCGGAGCTTCGTCATGGTTTACCGCTGCTTCTTCCCGAGACGCGCGCGACTGCCGGTTGAACACGCTCCCTCCTGGAAAGTAGAAGCCAGCCCAGACCTCCAGAGGACTGCCGACTTGGACGAGCCGCGGTGGTGTCGGCGACGCTCGATGCGTTGCCGTCTTGGCAGGGCGAAGCGGGAGCCCACGTGGGCTCCCGGCTTTCGCTGACTGGGTTGCTTCAGAACTGCAGGCCAGCGCTGGCGGGCATCATCGGCGCTCGCCGTGAGCTCACGGCCGCGATGATCTCCTCTGTGTCGATCCCCTGCAGGTAGATTGACGTCGTCCCGAGGTTGGCGTGCCCGAGCTGGCGCTGAATGATGTTCAGCGGCACTCCCTCGCGTGCTAGCTCGACGCGTGGGCGTGGCGTAGCTGGTGCGGCGCGAACCGGCGCCTGACCCCGGCCTGAGCAGCGAGGCGACGAAGCTCGCTCCGCACCGCGGCACTCGACCACGGCCTGCCGCGCGTCGGCCCGTCGATCACACAAAACATCGGCCCGACCGGCAATGAGACGCGCGCCGTGAGCCAGGCCGAAGCTGCTCCCAGCCCCAGGCGTCCATCCCGATCTCGCGGCGCCGCCCGCCCTTGCCACTGCGCACCAGCAGAGAGCCGCGTTGTGGGTCAAGATCGCGTTCGCTGAGGCTGAGCGCCTCTTGGATACGTAGCCCGCCGCGCCAGAGCACGACTATCAGCGCACGCAGGCGAGCGCCGTGGCTGTCTGACATGCACGTTTCTCTGCATCGCACGTGGCGCGCGAATTGGCCGGCGATCCGAAGAATGTCGCGCCTCAGATAATCGATGAGTTGCGAAGTCTGTCTGTTCGCTCGCGGGCGTTGACGGTAGAAGTACTTCCGTGGAGAAGCGGTCGCCCCAAGCGTCCCGAGCCACAGTGTCGGTCGGGACGAGCTGCGAAAGCCGGGTCGGCCACGCCCGAGTACAACGCGTCGATCCCCGGAACGCTCAAGAACGCGCTCGACTGGGCCTCGCGGCCGCTCGCGACGACCCCCTGCGGGGCAAGCCGGCGGCGGTCGTGGGCGCCAGCACGGGTCTGTTCGGCGCCGTCTGGGCGCAGGCGGAGCTGCGCAAGGTGCTCAGCACGATCGGCGCGCGCGTCGTCGATCGCGAGCTGCCGATCGGCCAGGCCGAGGATGCTCTCGGCCGCGACGGTCTGCCGCTCGAGCCCGCCGCTGTGCAGGAGCTGTCGGCCACGCTCGACGAGCTGCTCGAGCTCGCAGAGCCGCTCCGCGCAGCCGCCTGGGCCGAGGGCCGGCGCCGTCTATTCGGCCGGCGCCGGCGCCGGTTCTTCGGCGACGGGCGCGCCCGGCGCGTAGTGGTTGGGGGCGTTGAACGGGACCGCGCAGCTCGCGCTCAGGACCTTCTTGCGCTTGACCTTGTGGCCATGGACCTTGCGCGCCTTCGTGTACGAGTAGACCTTCAGCGACAGCGTGCCCGCCGCCGCCGCGTCGTTGGCGGTGCCGCTCAGGGTCATCGACACCGGCCCCGCGCTTTTGAAGTCGAAGAAGTCGATTTCCGAGCTCCGGTAGGTGGAGCCCTTGCCGACCGTGTTGGTGGGGAATTCCCCGGTCCCGGCGAGCGCGCCGCTCGAGCCGATCGTCCACGGGTCGTGTTCGCCGCCGCCGAAGATCGCGTAGTACCAGTCCTTGCCGCACTGCACGCCGAATTTGCCCGTCAGGTCGGTCTTCTCCTCGAGCACCAGCTGCGGGCCGCTTTCCTGGCCGTCCGGCATCCATTCGTAGAGCAGATGCTCCGGCCCGCCGCCCGCCTGCGCGAGCGCGGGCACGCCCAGCAGCGCACAGGCGAGTACCGCGAGCGCCCCCCGACGAGTCCATGCAGCCCCCCGGCGATCCATGCGCGCATTGTACGCTCGGGGCGATGATCGAAGATCTCGTCAAGCAGATCGAGACGCGCTTCGCGGAGCTCGGCGCGCAGATGACCGACCCCGAGGTCATCTCCGACCGCGAGCGCTACGCCGAGGTCGGCCGCGCCTACAGCCAGCTCGAGCCCGCCGCGAAGCTCGCCGCGCAGTGGCGCCTGGCCCAGGACGACGCCGCCGGCGCCGAGGAGCTGCTCGCGGAGATGGGCGAGGACTCCGAGATGCGCGAGGAACTGGGCGAGGCGCGGCGGCGCATCGAGGAGATCGAGGAGCAGATCCGCCTGTCGATGGTCGAGCGCGACCCCAACGACGACAAGAGCGTGATCGTCGAAATCCAGGGCGGCGCCGGCGGCGACGAGGCCAGCCTGTGGGCGGGAGACCTCTACCGGATGCTCACGCGCTACGCCGAGCGGCGCGGCTTTCAGACGGAGCAGCTCGACGCCGGCGACGGCAAGTACACGTTCGCCATCAAGTCCCCACCCACCACCCCCAACCGACCGGACGGCGCGTACTCGGTGTTCAAGTACGAGGGCGGCACCCACCGCGTCCAGCGCGTGCCCCAGACCGAGTCCCAGGGACGGATCCACACCTCGACGGCGACCGTCGCGGTGCTTCCGGAGGCCGAGGACGTGGACGTGCACATCGACCCGGGCGACCTGCAGATCGACGTCTACCGCTCCTCCGGGCCGGGCGGGCAGTCGGTCAACACGACCGACTCGGCAGTGCGGGTCACCCACAAGCCATCCGGCATCGTCGTCTCCATGCAGGACGAGAAGTCCCAGCTGCAGAACCGCGAGAAGGCGCTGCGCGTGCTGCGCGCGCGGCTGTACGAGCGCGCGCTCGCCGAGCAGCAGGCCGAGCTCGCCGCCGATCGCCGCTCGCAGGTCGGCACCGGCGACCGCGCCGAGAAGATCCGCACCTACAACTACGGCGAGCGGCGCGTCACAGACCACCGCATCAAGCTCACCGTGCACAACCTCGACCAGGTCCTCGAAGGCGAGCTCGACGAGCTGACCGACGCGCTGCAATCCGATGAGAAGCGCCGGCGCCTGGAGGCGCAGGCGCTCGAATGAGACGCCCGACGCTCCTGGCATCCTCCTGACCCGCCGATGCACGCGCCTCCGAACACCGGCACGCCCGCGCGCGACGCGCTCGACGGCGCGATCACCGCGATCGCCGCCGCCGGCTGCGAAACCCCTCGCCTGGACGCCGAACTGCTGCTCGCGCACGTGCTCGGCGTCGGGCGCGAGCGGCTGCTCAGCGACCGCGACCTGCTCGTCGCCGGACCCGCCGTGCGCGCCTTCCAGGACGCCGTCCGCCGGCGCGCGGCCGAGCGCGAGCCCGTCGCGTACATCACCGGGCGCCGCGGCTTTCGCCGCCTGGAGCTGTCCGTCGACCCGCGCGCGCTGATCCCGCGCCCGGAGAGCGAGCTGCTGGTCGAGGTCGCGCTCGGCCTCGGCGCCGGCGCGCGCGTGCTCGACCTCGGCACCGGCAGCGGCGCCGTGGCGCTCGCGCTCAAGCACGAGCGCCCCGACCTGCAGGTCAGCGCCAGCGACTCAAGCGTTCGCGCGCTCGAGCTCGCGCGCGCCAACGCGGAGCGCCTGGATATCGACGTGCGCTGGCTGCACGCCGACCTGCTCACCGACGTCGGCGAGCTCGACGCGGTCCTCTCCAACCCGCCGTACGTGGCCGAGTCCGAGCGCGCCGCGCTCGCCCCTGAGATCGTCCGCCACGAGCCGCCCGAGGCGCTGTTCGCGGGGCCCGACGGGCTGGACACGATCCGCGCGCTGCTCGCGCAGCTCGCCGAGCGCCCGGACGTGCGCTTCCTCGCCCTGGAGATCGGCGCCGGCCAGGCGCCGGCGGTCGCCGAGCTGGCTCGCGCGGCCGGCTTCGACGCGATACGGTTCGAGCGCGACCTTGCGCGGATTCAGAGGGTCGTGGTCGCGGAACGGAGCACGTGATGACTGCGAAGATCGGCGAGCAGCGGATGATCAGCCGGCAGGACGCCAGAGCCCTGGAGGAGTGCATCGCGGGCGGCGGCGTCGCCGTGTTTCCCACCGACACCGTCTACGGCGTCTGCTGCGACCCCGACAGCGAGCAGGCCGCGCGACGCCTGTACGCGCTCAAGGGCCGCCCCGCGGCGCGCCCCGCCGCGGTCATGTTCTTCGCGCTGGAGCCCGCGCTGGAGGCGCTCCCGGAGCTCGAGCCCGACGAGCGCGCCGCGCTGTCGGCGCTGCTGCCAGGCCCCGTGACGCTGCTGCTGTCCAACCCGTCGCTGCGCTTCGCGCCCGCCTGCAGGACCGACCCCGTCACGCTCGGGCTGCGCGTGCCGCAACTGCCCGAGGGCCTGCGGGCATTGGCGTCGATGACCCGGCCGGTGATGCAGTCCAGCGCCAACCTCTCCGGCGAGCCCGACGCGCGCACGCTCGCCGAGGTGCCCCGCAGCGTGCGCGACGGAGCCGACCTCGTGCTCGACGGCGGCGAGCTGCCGGGTACGCCGTCCACGGTGATCGATCTGCGCGACTACGCCGAGCACCGGCGCTGGCACGTGCTGCGCGAGGGCGCGCTCGCGCGCAGCGCCGTACGCGACACGCTCACATCGATAGCCTGAAGGCAGAGCGCCCGTGTCCGAGCTGAGCCCCGACTACTTCAACCGCCCCCTCGCCGAGGTCGACCCCGAGATCGCCGAGGTCCTGCGCGGGGAGCTCGAGCGCGAGCAGAGCACGCTCGAGATGATCGCCTCGGAGAACTTCGTCCCCCGCGCCGTGCTCGAGTGCCAGGGCTCGGTGCTGACCAACAAGTACGCAGAGGGCTACCCCGGCCGGCGCTACTACGGCGGCTGCGAGTGGGTGGACGTCTCCGAGCAGCTCGCGATCGACCGCGCCAAGGCGCTGTTCGGGGCCGAGCACGCAAACGTCCAGCCGCACTCGGGCTCACAGGCCAACGCCGCCGCCTATCACGCCCTGCTGCAGCCCGGCGAGACGATCATGGGCCTGTCGCTCGCGCACGGCGGCCACCTCACGCACGGCATGAAAATCAACGTGTCCGGGCGTCTATACGACATCGCCCCGTATGAGGTCGACCGCTCCAGCAGCCTGATCGACATGGACGAGGTCGCCCGCATCGCGCGCGAGCGCCGCCCGCGGATGCTGCTCGCCGGCTGGTCGGCGTATCCGCGCCAGCTCGACTTCGCGCGCTTTCGCGAGATCGCCGACGAGGTCGGCGCGCTGCTGATGGTCGACATGGCGCACTTCGCCGGTCTCGTCGCCGCCGGCCTGCACCCCAACCCGCTCGACTACGGCGCCGACGTCGTCACCACGACCACGCACAAGACGCTCGGCGGACCCCGCGCGGGGGTGATCCTCTGCAAGGAGGAGCACGCGAAGAAGATCGACTCGGCCGTCTTCCCAGGCCAGCAGGGCGGGCCGCTCGAGCACGTGATCGCGGCCAAGGCCGTCGCGCTGAAGATCGCCGCCAGCGAGCTGTTCGCCGAGCGCCAGCGGCGCACCGTCGACGGCGCCCGCGCGCTCGCCCGGGAGCTGCTGCAGGCCGGTCACGGCGTCAACGTGCTCACCGGCGGCACCGACGTGCACCTGATCCTCGTCGACCTGCGCGAGACCGAGCCGGCGCTCACCGGCAGGCAGGGCGAGGACCGCCTGCACGAGATCCAGATCACCGTCAACCGCAACGCGATCCCGTTCGACCCGCTTCCGCCGATCGAAGCTTCCGGCCTGCGCATCGGCACGCCCGCGCTGGCCACGCGCGGCCTGCAGGAGGAGGACTTCGAGGAGATCGGGCGCATCCTCGCGGTCGCGCTGACCCCCGAATACGAGTCGCGCGCGGGCGAGCTCGCCGAGCGCGTCGGCGCGATCGTCGAGCGCTACCCGCTTTACGAAGGGCTCCCGGCGACCGCCCAGGTCTGACCGCCGCACCCGCCGACCTCCGGGCCTGCGATGCTTTACACGAGCCGATGGCGCCTCCAACCGAGCTCGACGCGCTTTATGCCTTCCTGGCCGCCGCGGTCATCACCGCGCTGCTGACGCCGGTCACGATGCGCTTCGCGCGGGCCGTCGGCGCGATCGACGAGCCGCGCGAGCGCGGCCTGTCCGAGCGGCCCACGCCGCTGCTCGGAGGGCTTGCGATCTTCGCCGGCGCGCTCGTCGCCGGCCTGATCTGGCTGCCCGCCGGCTACGCCCGCGAAGCGCAGCCGCAGCTGTGGCACGGCGTGCTGCTCGCCGCCGCGATCATCACGCTCGTCGGGGCGCTCGACGACCGCTTCGACCTGCACCCCGCGCTCAAGCTCCTCGGCCAGGTGCTCGCCGCCGTGATCGTCGTGCACTACGGCGTCGCCGTGAAGGCGATCACGCTGCCTTTCGTCGGCCACCTGTCCTTCCCCAACACCGGTCCCGCCAACGCCGGCCCGGTGTTGACGGTGATCGGCCTCGTGGCGATGATGAACGTCGTCAACTTCTCCGACGGCGTCGACGGCCTGGCGGCGGGCGTGTGCGCGATCATCGCCGCAGCGATGGCGGTCATCGCCTTCGACCTGGACCGCCAGGAACCGGGGGTGCTCGCCGCGCTGACGGCCGGCGCGGCGCTCGGCTTCCTGCTCTACAACTTCCCGCCCGCCAAGAGCTTCATGGGCGACTGCGGGGCGAACCTGCTCGGCCTGCTGATGGGCGTGATCACGGTCGAGGCAGCGGTCAAGACCGAGGTGGTCGTGTCGTTCGTGCTGCCGCTGATCCTGCTGGCCGTGCCATTCCTCGACACGACCTTCGTCGTGCTCAAGCGCCTGAAGTACCGCCAGCCGATCTACCGGCCCGACAGCGAGCACTTCCACCACCGCATGGCGCGCATCGGCTTCTCCAGCCGCCGCACGATCGCCTACCTGTACGCGTGGACGCTGCTGCTCGCGGGCATGGCGCTGGCGCTGCGCTTCGTCCCCTACAGCGACCACAAAGGCCACTACAACACCGGTTGGACGCTCGTGATGCTCGCCATCGGGCTGCTCGTGATCGCCGCCAGCGTGTACCTCGTATACGTGCTGGAGATCCTCAAGTTCCGGCGCCTGGACGCGATCCGCCTGCGGCGGCTGCGCCCGGAGGCCTCACCAGCGGAGATCGAGCTGGACGTCGCGAAGCACCTGGAAACCGGTGAGTTCGAGGCGGTGTCGCAGGTGGGGGATCGCGACGTGCACGTGCTGGACGACGCGGTGGCCGGCGGGGTCGAGCAGCGGGTTGGCAAGCGACAGGTGGATGAGGACCGCGTAGGCGCAAACCAGGAGCGTGCCGGCACACAGGCGCCGATTGCCGCTGACGGCCGCTAGCGGCAGCACCCAGATCGCATACCACGGCAATAGCCACGCCGTCGAGGCCAGCAGCGCGATCGTGCTCCAGCCGGCGGCCACGCGCCAGTCGGCGCCGCGCGCGGTGCGCCACAGCGCGTACACGAGCACCGCCACGAAGCCGACCACGTACAGGTTGCGCCACCACTTAGGCGTCCCGGTCAGGCCCACGAGCCGCGCCGTCTCCGCGGGCACGCTGTGCGTCGCGACCAGCTGCTGCTGCTCGCCGATCGCGTTGAGGAAGCCGAACGCGTGCACGCCGAAGCCGAGCAGAGCCACCAGCGCCACCGCCAGCAGCGCCGCGCCCGCGCCCAGCGCCACACGGACGCGCTCGCGGCCGCTCGGCGCGGAGAGCACCAGGAACGGCAGCACCAGGCCCGCGGTGAGCTTCAGGCCGACGCCCGCCGCCAGCGCCGCGGCGGCGGCGCGCGGATGCGAGCGTGTCCCGCCGCCGGCGTTCTCGGTGCCGGCGTCGTCTGCGGCTCCAGCGCCGGGAGGGCGGGCTGCGACTCCCGCGCCGGCGGTCAGCGCGAGCGCCGCCGCCAGCGCCAGCAGCAGCAGCGCGTCGTTGTGCGCTCCGCCCTCCGCCAGCGCCAGCATCACCGGGTTCAGGCCGACGAACGCCGCCGCCCACGTGGGGGAGTGCCCGAGACGGCCGGCCGCGCGCGCGACCAGCGCGACCGCGCCGAGGCTCGCGAGCACGGCGATCGCCTTGAACGCCCACAGCCCGCCCGCCAGCCCCAGCGGCACGAGCGCATAGCTCAGCAGCGTGAACAGCGGACCGTACGGCGAGTTCTGGAAGGGCCAGCCGACGAACTGGTACACCGGGTCGGTGGGCGCTTCGGCGGCGAAGTGCGTGTACGGGTCTAGGCCGTGCAGGGCCCCCAGGCGCGCGAACGCCAGATAGCCGAACACGTCCTGGGAGATCAGCGGCGGGCCGAGCAGCAGGATCGCGTTCGCCACCACGATCGCCACCGCGATCGTCGCGAGTCCCAGCCTGCGCGCCGCCGCCAGCACCAGCAGGTAGCCCGCGCACATGATCAGCATCAGCGTCTCGAAGCCGGCGTTCGAGAGGCCGATGCCCAGACCCCGCAGCGGACCGGCCATCCACGCCGGCCAGCCGCCCGAGCGGGCGGGAACGAACTCGGACGGCGCCGAGGCGGCGCCCGCGCACAGCAGCGCCACGCACACCACGATGCTCAGCAGCCCCAGCAGGCCGAGCGCGCGCACGACGCCCGCCGGCCAGCGTGCGGCAGGCGTGCCGTCCGCGCCTGCGGGCGTCTTCGCGGCGATCGGAGCGGGCGAAAGGGGGGTCGTCGCAGCCTCTATGGCGCCATTGTCCCTCTCGCCGGCCTGCGAGCGTCCCCTGGGGGCGATAACCTGCAACGCAGGCCATGGCACTCGGGGGGTCCCGCGTGCGCACGCCTGCCCTGGATCGCCCGGCCGCGGGCGCTCTCGGGCCAAGAACCTCTATGCGACGCCGCAACCGCACACGCAACGGGAGCCGGGTCTCCGACCCCGAGCGCCCATATCGCGTCCTGATCCTCTCCGCCGACGTCGGCGAGGGTCACGCCGCGGCCGCACGCGCCCTGGCCGAGCAGATCAAAGCATCCAAGCAGCACGCCGAGGTCACCGTGATCGACGGGCTCGCCGCCATGGGTCCGCTGGTGCGCCCGGTCGTCGAGGACGGCTATCGCGTGCAGCTGCGCTTCTTCCCGTGGACGTACACGCTCGTCTACTGGCTGCTCGAGCGGGTCATGCCGGTCCGCGTGATCGCCCGCCGGATCCTGTGCCTGGTCGGCTCGCGCCCGCTGGCCCGCGCGATCGCCGCGCACGAACCCGACGTGGTCGTCTCCACCTACCCAGCGGTCACGGTCGTGCTCGCGCGGCTGCGGCGCGTCGGCGAGGTGGACTGCTCGACGGTCGCCACGATCACCGACCTGACCGGGCTGTTCTTCTGGGCGCAGCCGGGCATCGACATGCATCTCGTGATGTACGGCGAGTCGATGTCCTCGGTCGAGCGCATCGCCGGACGCGGCAGCGTGCAGCTCGTGCGCCCGCTCATCTCCGCCGAGTTCCTGCAGCCGCGCTGCCCGGTCGACGCGCGCCGCGTGCTCGGGCTCTCAGAGCAGGGCCGCACGGTCGTCGTCTCCGGCGGCGGCTGGGGCGTCGGCGACATCGCCGGCGCCGTGCGCGAGTTCACGAAGGTGCCGGAGGTGAGCAGCATCGTCTGCCTGGCCGGCCGCAACGAGCAGCTGGCCGCGAAGCTCCGCAGCGCGTTCGCGCAGGAACCGCGTGTGCGCGTGTACGGGTTCACCGACAAAATGCCCGAGATCCTGGCCGCCGCCGACGTGCTCGTGCACTCGACCGGCGGCGTCACCTGCCTGGAGGCGAGAGCGGCGGGCACGCCGGTCGTCTCCTATGGCCTGCCGGTCGGCCACGCACGGCTGAACACGCGGGCGATGGCCGCGCTCGACCTGCTGCGTCTGGCCAACGACACGGACGAGCTGCGCACGCACGTCGAGGCGAGCTTCGCCGCCGAGCGTTCCGATGCGGGCGGAGCAACGCCGGCGGCGGACGATTCCGCGCAGCTCGCCAGCCAGCCGTCGGCCGTGGACGTGGTGCTGCAGGCGCCGCGGCGGGTGCGGCCGATCCCGCGCTGGCGGCTGCGCCTCGTCGCGCTCGCGACCCAGCTCGCGCTGCTGGCGCTCGTCGGCTCGTGGATGCTGTCGACCGACGAGGTGACGGCGGTGGCGGACAAGCTGCTGCACGTGCACGAACTCGTCCACGTCGCGACCGCGCAGCCGGACGTCGGCGTGATCGTGCATGCGCCCGCCGGCGACATCACCGCGGTGGCGTCCGCGCTGGCGGCGAAGGGGATCCACGTGTCCTTCGCGGACGACTCCGGCGTCCCCTCCCGCGAACGCATCGTCAAGCTGGGCGCGCTCGGCGACCAGCTGCTCCCGGAAGTCTCCAGCGGCGCGCTGTTCCACTGGGTGCGCACGCGCGGCGTGCTGCGCTCGCAGGCGCGCGCGCTGGGCCTGCGCCACGGCTTCTACTTCCTGCGGCCCCCCGGCGGGCTGTCGGTCGGTCAGCTGGTGCTCGCGCGCACCGACGGGGCGATACCGGTCAAGGGCAAGCTGTGCCTGAACGCCACCGGCCCGCTGCCTCAGCGGCCGATGCGCGCAGGCGACGTGCTCGTGGTCGAGCTCGACGGGTCCTCGGCGTCTGTGCGGGGGCTCGAGCGCATCGTCGCCTGGCTGGGATCGTCGCGGTTGGGCGCCGAGCCGCTGGCGTGGCTCACGCCCTCGCCTTCCATCAGCGCGAGCAGCAGCGGCGAGCGCGCGAGCATCCCCGCGCCCGCGATCAGCACCAGCAGCGACACGCCCAGCGGCACGCCGCCGAGCGGCGTCGAGCCGAAGCGCTCGTCGAACAGCACCGGCGCGAGCCCAACCGGCACGATCGTCTGAGTCACGAACACCACCGGCGCCACCTGGATCGCGGGCCGCGACTGCAGCGCGCTCATCTCGCTGAGCACGCCGACCGCCGACGCCGCCGCGGTCGACAGGCCCCACAGCGCGGCGACGATCAGATGGTGCTTGGAGAGATCGTCGGAGGCGAGCTTCGTCGCGACGCCGCTCCAGCCGCCCGCCAGGCCCGCGCAGACCATCGTCACCTCCGCCAGCGAATGCCCGAACGCGCGCAGCAGATACGGCAACAGGCTCGCGAGCGCCAGCGCGAGCAGCACCAGCATGATCGTCAGGTGTCCGCCGGTTTCGCTGGCGCTGCGCGACGGTGCGCACAGGCCGGCGCCGACGACGCCGACCACGATCGCCAGCGTCGCCAGGTGCTCGCTGCGCCCCGCGTGCTCGCCGAGGATCCGCCGGCCGAAGTACAGCAGCACCAGCAGACCGGCGGCGAGCGCCGGCTGGACGACCACCAGCGGCGCCAGCAGCAGCGCCAGGACCTGCAGCGGCCAGCCGAGGATCGACAGGCCCGTGCCCATCAGCCAGCGGGCGCGCTTGACGAGGCCCCGAACCAGCGCCAGGCGCAGGTGCTCCTCGTGCGGCGCCTCCTTGGCGTCGATCGCCTGCAGGGCGATCCCTAGGCTGTAGAAGGCCGACGCCCCCACCGCCGCCCCGATTCCCAGCACCAGATCGACCATGTCTGCCCACGATCATCGCACTCACGGGACTCGCATCGCGGGTGCGCTCGGCGCCGCGGCGATGGCCGGCTACGCGCTGCCCGCCCTGGCCGGCGCATGGCCGGCGCTGCGCGCGCCGCTCGGAATCGAGGACCGCACCGCCAGCGGCCGCGGCTACGCGCTGACGTTCGACGACGGGCCGCACCGGCAGGGCACGCCGGCGGTGCTGGAGATCCTCGAGCGCGAGCGCGTGCGCGCGACGTTCTTCCTGGTGGGCGAGCAGGTGCTGCGCAACCCGGGCGTCGCACGCGAGATCGCCGACGCCGGGCATGACATCGCGCTGCACTGCCACCGCCATCGCAACCTGCTGCGCCTGGCCCCGTGGCAGGTGCGCGAGGACATCGCGCGGGCGCACGAGGCGATCGTCGCCCACACCGGCCGCGCGCCCGAGCTCTACCGCCCGCCGTACGGCGTGCTGAACGCCTCCGCGCTGCGCCTGGCGCGCTCGCGCGGCTGGCGCACGCTGCTGTGGAGCCACTGGGGCCGCGACTGGGAGGCGCGCGCGACGCCCGCCTCGATCGCCGCGCGCGTGACCGGCGGCGCGGACGACGGTGCGGTGCTGCTGCTGCACGACGCCGACGACTACTCCGCGCCCGACTCCTGGCGGCGCACCGCGGCCGCATTGCCGCGCGTGCTTGCGACGCTCGCCGAGCGGGGACTGCAGCCGGTCGCGCCCTGACGCGCTGAGCCGGCGGATAACATCGACTGCTTGTCGACCGCGGTACAGATCGACCCGCGCGCGTCCGCTGCGCCGGCGTCCTCAGCCGCTGCGTTGCCGCAGGCGCGCAGCCGTACGCGCACGCGCTGGTGGGTCGAGGCGCTGACGATCGCGTGGCTGTGCTGGGTGTACGACGCGATCACCAACCTCGCGCCGCTGCGACCGCACGCGGCGCTCGCGCACGGCAGCGACATCCTCAGCCTGGAGCGGTCGCTGCACGTCGATCCCGAGCACGCGCTCGACCGCTGGCTCGCCGCCCACCACACGCTCGGCGCGCTGCTCTCCTACTACTACGACAACGCCCACTTCATCGTCACGCTGGGGCTGCTCGGCTTCCTGTGGTGGCGGCGGGCGGACCTGTACGCGCCGCTGCGCAACGCGCTCGCGCTGGCGAACGTGCTCGCGTTCGCCGTCTTCTGGCTGTTCCCGGTCGCCCCGCCGCGCATGCTCCCCGGCTTCGTCGACGTCGTCGCGGCGAGTCACACGGTCGGCTCGTGGCACACGGGCTCGCTGGCCGCCGCCGCCAATCAGCTCGCCGCGATGCCCTCCCTGCACATCGCCTGGGCGGTGTGGTGCACGCTGGTGCTGTGGCAGATCTCCGCGCGCCGGTGGGTGCGGGCGCTCGCCGTGCTCTACCCGTGCGTGACCGGCTTCGCGGTGCTCGCCACGGGCAACCACTACGTGCTCGACATGCTCGGCGGGCTCGTGACGATCGCCGTGTCCGTGCTGATCGTGCGCATGATGGGGGCTCGGATGCGATTGCCGGAGATCCGCGGACTGCGCGCGCGCCGGGCGCTCGCGGGCGCCGATCCGGTCAGGTCACATGCGCCGATCGCGCGTGCCGCATGTCACAAAGTTGTTACGAAGTCCGAGACCAGTTAGACTGACGCCGCCGTCGCAGACCGTTGAGGGACGCTACGACGGCTTCGCCGCCTTAGAGCGCGAGGATTATCTCGTCTGTAGGGTGGCCCCCAACACATGCCAGATTTCGACGCCAACGCGGATCTCACGCGCCTGCCCGCCACCATGGTCGGGAGACCCACTCAACCCCGCAGGCCCGCTGGGGTTGGCTTTCAGAGACGCGCTCTGACGATCGTGCGCCATCTCGACGTGGTGCTCGTCGTGCTCGCGCTGCCCGCGGTGCTGGCACTGAACGTGCCGGTGCTCGGCTACGCGGTGGGAGCGGGAGCGTGGATCGTGCAGAGCATCCTCGCCGAGGTGGACAAGCGCTGGGTGCGCAAAGCCGCCGAGCCCCGCCAGCAGCTCGGCCTCAACCTGTTCGAGGCGTTCGGCCGGATCTGGCTGCTCGCGGGCGCGATCGTCGCCGCGGGTGTGATCGGCGGGCGCGCCGACGGCCTCACCGCGGCGGTCAGCATCTTCGCCGCATACACGGTCGCCTTCGCGATCCGGGTCCTCTCCGGCCCGCCCGCGTCGCCGCGCTCGCGGCGGGAGGTCGCCCGGTGATGCGCATAAGCACCTGGAGCAAGAAAAGGAAGATCGGCTACGGGATCCTGCTCGTGTACGTGCTCGGCATCATCGGCTTCGCCGTGGGCTTCGGCGTCAAAGGTCACAAAAACGAAAGCTTCAAGGTGATCGACGCATTCCACCTTGAAACGTGGTTCCACATCGCCGGCCCGCTCAACTTCGACAAGGGCGTCCTGTACCTGCTGATCGCGACCGTGTTGACGATCGGCATCATGCTGTACGTCGCCCGGCACATGCAGAAGCGCCCCGGCCGGCTGCAGACCGCCGTCGAGATGGGCTACGGCCTGATGCAGCAGATCACGCGCGAGAACATGGACGACAAGATGACCAGGCGCTGGTTCCCGCTGGTGTTCACGCTGTTCGTCTTCATCCTCGTGTCCAACCTGATCGGCTACATCCCGCTGCCGGTGGACACGCAGGACGAGTTCAAGCTGTTCGGCGCGCACATCCCGTCCTTCCAGATCTACGCCGCCGTGACCAATGTTGCCGTCCCGCTGGTGCTCACCCTCTGTGTGTTCGTCGCATACAACACCGAAGGGATCCGCACTCACGGACCGATCGGGTACGTCAAGAGCCTGATCCCGCAGGGCGTCGGCGGGCCGATGCTGATCCTGATCTTCCCCCTGGAGCTGCTCTCGAACTTCGTCCTGCGGCCGCTCTCGCTCACCATTCGTCTCTGGGCCAACCTGCTCGCCGGACACCTGCTGATCGACTTCATGGCCGGCAACCTCGCCGTGCTGCTCGGACTGCAGCTGCTCGGCTGGTTCACGCTGCCGCTCGGCGTGATCATCTACCTGTTCGAGGCGGTCCTGATCGCCGGCCTGCAGGCCTTCATCTTCGCCATCTTGACTTCCATCTACCTCGGCGGCGCGACCGCCGCAAGCCACTAAGCACTCGACAAGGAGAACGATGCTTCACCTCTTGCCTTTCATGTCAATCCACCTCGGCGCCCCGTTGCTTGCGGTCGCGGAAGCCACGAAGGAATACGGCGCGAACGCCGGTAAAGCGATCGCGCTCGGCGTGGGCGCCGGCGGCGGCGCCGCGGGCGCCGGCGCGGGCATCGGGATGCTGTTCGGCAAGGTGATCGAGTCGGTCACCCGCCAGCCCGAGATGCGCGACGAGATCACCTCGATCCAGTGGCTGGGCTTCGCCCTCACCGAGGCCACGTTCTTCTACGGCCTGGTGGGCGGGTTCATCGCCTTCTTCCTATAGGTCGATGCAACCTCTCGCCACAATTCCGAGCGTGCCGGTCGCCGCGAGCTCCTCGTCGTGGCTGATCACGCCCAACGTCGGCCTGATGGTGTGGACGCTCGCCGTCTTCGCGATCTCGCTGTACATCCTCGTCAAGGCAGTGTTCCCGCGGATCCGCGAGGCGCTCGACAAGCGCGCCGCGAGCATCGACGAGTCGATCGACGCCGCCGAGCGCACCCGTGTCGAGGCCGATCGGATCCTCGCCGAATACCGCGAGCGCCTGAAGGAGGCCAGGACCCAGGCCGAGGGCATCGAACAGCGCGCCGAGCAGACGGCCAAATCGCACGAGCACGAGGCTCGCGCGGAAGCGAAGGAGATCCTCGCCGAGGCCGCCAGGAAGGCCGAGCGCGACATCGAGGCCGCCACCAAGCGCGCGCTCGACGACATCCGCCGCGAGGTCGCCGACCTCACGATCATGGCCACCGAGAAGGTCACGCGCAAGACGCTCACCGAAGCCGACCAGCGGCGCCTGGTCGAGGAGGCGCTGGGCGAACTCGACTTCTCGAGCCTCTCGTCGGAGGCGCAGAGCAACTGATGGAGGAGCTCGCCCAGGTATACGCCCGCTCGCTGTTCCAGGCGGCGCTCGAGCACGGCAAGCTGGACGAGCTGCGCGAGCAGCTCGGCCAGTTCGCCGACGCCCTGAACCAGAACCGCGAGCTCGCCGTGTTCTTCTTCTCGCCGTACTTCTCCACCGCCGAGAAGCGCCAGGCGCTGGACACGCTGCTCGACGGCGCCGACGAGCTGTTCGTCAACTTCCTCTCGCTGCTCATCGAAAACCACCGCATGCCCGTGATCTTCCGTATCCGTGGGGAGTACGAGCGGCTGTGGGAGGAGGAGAACAAGACGCTGCCGGTGGAGATCACCAGCGCGATCGCGCTCGACGACGCCACCACCGAAAGCCTCGGCAAGACGATCGGCGAGCGCGCCGGACGCAAGGTCACGCTCGCCGCGCGCGTGGACCCGGACATCCTCGGCGGCATCATCATCAGGGTCGGCAACTCGATCCTCGACGCCTCTATTCGCAACCGACTGGAGCAGCTGCGCAGGCACGTTGCCCAAGCTTCATAGAGGGTGGCGAAGATGGCTGAAAGCCAGCAAGCCGGGCCCCTCATTTTCAATTAGGAGATAAAAATGCAGATCAACCCCGACGAGATCACAAGCATCCTCAAGAGCCGCATCGAGGGACTCGACAGCGGCACGGCCGAGCTGACCGAGGTGGGCACCGTGCTGTCGGTCGCCGACGGCATCGCGCGCCTGCACGGCCTGGAGAACTGCATGTCCTTCGAGATGCTCGAGCTCCCCCACGGCGTCACCGGCCTGGCGCTGAACCTCGAGTCCGACAACGTCGGCGCGGTGCTGTTCGGCGAGTGGGAGCACATCTCCGAGGGCGACACCGTCAAGCGCACCGGCAAACTGCTGGAGATCCCCGTCGGCGAGCAGATGCTCGGACGCATCGTCGACCCGCTCGGGCGTCCGCTCGACGGCAAGGGCGCGATCGAGATCGATCAGACGCGCCCGGCCGAGTTCAAGGCGCCCGGCGTCGTGCAGCGCCAGAAGGTGACCGAACCGATGCAGACCGGGCTGAAGGCGATCGACGCGATGATCCCGATCGGCCGCGGCCAGCGCGAGCTGATCATCGGCGACCGCCAGACCGGCAAGACGGCGATCGCGCTCGACGCGATCATCAACAACAAGGACACCGGCATCGTGTCGGTGTATGTGGCGATCGGCCAGCGCATGTCGACGGTCGTCGCGCTGGCGCAGACGCTCGAGGAATACGGCGCCCTGGAGAACACGATCATCGTCGCCGCGCCCGCCGACGAGGCGGCGCCGATCAAGTTCATGGCGCCATACGCGGGCTGCGCGATGGGCGAGCACTTCCTCTACGAAGGCAAGCACGCGCTGTGCGTGTACGACGATCTGACCAAGCACGCGTACGCCTACCGCCAGATGTCGCTGCTGCTGCGCCGCCCGCCCGGGCGCGAGGCCTACCCCGGAGACGTCTTCTACCTGCACTCGCGGCTGCTCGAGCGCGCCGTCAAGCTCAACGACGATCTCGGCGGCGGCTCGCTGACGGCGCTGCCGGTCATCGAGACGCAGGCCGGCGACGTCTCCGCGTACATCCCCACGAACGTGATCTCGATCACAGACGGGCAGATCTTCCTCGAGTCCAAGCTGTTCAACTCGGGCGTGCGCCCGGCGATCAACGTCGGCATCTCGGTCTCGCGCGTCGGCGGCGACGCGCAGATCTCCCCGATGAAGAAGGTTGCCGGGAGGATCAAGCTCGAGCTCTCCCAGTACCGCGACCTCGAGGCGTTCGCGCAGTTCGGCTCGGACCTCGACGCCGACACGCAGGCCACGCTCGCGCGCGGCGAACGCCTGGTGGCGACGCTCAACCAGCACGAGCGCGAGCCGCTGTCGGTGGAGGATCAGACCGTGCAGATCTTCGCCGCCACCAACGGCTTCCTCGATCGCCTGCACGTCGAGCGCGTCCAGGAGTTCCTGCTCGGCCTCACCCAGCGCCTGCACTCCCAGCACCCGGAGCTGCGCGCGAAGATCAACGGCGGCGACTGGTCGGATGAGACCCAGCGGGAGGTGCGCGAGACGGTCGCCGCGTTCGCGCAGGACTTCGGCTTCGACCTCGACGAGGAGGGCCAGCCCATGGACGACGACGAGCCCCGCGCGCAGACGGCCGCGGTCGAGGACAAGGAGCCGCAGGCGGCCTAGCGCCGCCAGCGAGGCACGGCCATGGCTTCTCAGCGCGACGTCCAGAACAAGATCGCCTCGGTCAAGAACATCCAGAAGATCACGCGGGCGATGGAGGCGGTGGCCGCGGCGCGGCTGCGACGCGCCGAGCACCGGATCGCCGTGCTGCGCCCGTACGCGGATGCGATCGGGCGCATGACCCGTCAGGCTGCCCAGGCGGCCGGCGCGGAGGCCGAGCGCCTGCCGCTGCTGCGCGAGCACGAGTCCGAAACGAACGTCGGGCTGCTGCTGGTGACCGGCGACCGCGGCCTGGCGGGCGGCTTCAACTCGCAGATCGTCCGCGCCGGCGCGCGCACATCGAGCGAGCTGTCCGAGCGGGGGCTGCGCATCAACTGGTACGCGACCGGGCGCCGCGGCGTCTCCTCGGTGAGCTTCCGCGGCAACGACCTGGCGGGCGCCTACACGGGCTTCTCCGACCGGCCCGCCTACGCGGACGCGCGCACGATCGCCGACGACCTGATCCAGGCCTACGTCGACGGCAAGGTCGACCGCGTGGAGATGATCTACAACTCCTACGTCTCGCCGCTGACGCAGAACGTCACCTACCAGACGCTGCTGCCGCTCACCGGCGAGGCCATGGGCGGCGAGCAGGACGGCGCCGAGGCCGGCGCGCCGGTCACGCGCTCGCGCGGGTCGGTCGAGTACGAGCCCGACCCCGAGAAGATCCTCAGGCGCCTGGTGCCCGACTACATCGAGATCTCGATCTACCGGGCGCTCGTGGAGTCCGCCGCGGGCTTCTTCGGCGCCCAGATGACGGCGATGCGCAGCGCGTCGGACAACGCCGGCGAAATCATCACCGAATACACGCTGCAGATGAACCGCGCCCGCCAGGCGGAGATCACGCAGGAGATCATGGAGGTGGTGGCGGGAGCCGAGGGTCTTTCCTGAGGCGTCCGATGAGCTGCGCAATACTGCGTCCTCGGTCGCTCGCGTGCACAGCACGCCACGCTCCCTGCGTCCTTGTCTTGCTTGCCCCTCGACCGCCTCAGCCGCGTACACCAAAAAAAGACTGCACAGAGAACTAGAGGAGACTTAGAGAACAATGGAGGCCAGCATCGCCACAGAGGCAACACCCACGAGTCCAGCCGCCAACGGCGACTCGGCCAAGCGCAACGTCGGGCGCATCGAGGAGATCCAGGGCGTCGTGATCGAGGCCGTGTTCCCCGACAGGCTGCCGGAGATCAACCACGCGATCACGATCGTGCGCCCGGCGGCGAACACCGAGGAGGAGGCGCCGGGGATCAGCGCCGGCGCGGAGGAGACGCTGCTCGTGTGCGAGGTCCAGCAGCACCTGGGCGATGACCGCGTGCGCGCGGTCGCGATGGACACCACGGACGGTCTGGCGCGAGGCCTGGAGGTGCTCGACACCGGCGCGCCGATCACGGTGCCCGTCGGGGAGGCGACGCTGGGGCGGATCTTCAACCTGCTCGGCCAGCCGATCGACCTCGGTGCCGATCTGCCGAAGGACGTCGAGCGCCGCGGCATCCACCAGGACGCCCCGCGCGCCGAGGATCTCACTCCGTCGACCGAGATGTTCGAGACGGGCATCAAGGTCATCGACCTGCTCGCCCCTTACGCGAAGGGCGGCAAGACAGGGCTGTTCGGCGGAGCGGGCGTGGGCAAGACGGTGCTGATCCAGGAGCTCATCCACAACCTCGCCAAGGAACATGGCGGGCTGTCGGCGTTCTGCGGCGTGGGCGAGCGCTCGCGCGAGGGCAACGACCTGTGGATGGAGATGAAGGAGTCGGGCGTCCTCGACAAGACGATGCTCGTGTTCGGGCAGATGAACGAGCCGCCCGGGGCGCGCATGCGCGTGGCGCTGTCCGGTCTGACGATGGCCGAATACTTCCGCGACCAGGGCCAGGACGTGCTGCTGTTCATCGACAACATCTTCCGCTTCGTGCAGGCCGGCTCCGAGGTCTCGGCGCTGCTCGGGCGCATGCCCTCGCAGGTGGGCTACCAGCCGACGCTGGAGACCGAGATGGGCCAGCTGCAGGAGCGCATCACCTCCACGCGTGAGGGATCGGTGACCTCCGTGCAGGCGATCTACGTGCCCGCCGACGACCTCACGGACCCGGCGCCCGCGTCGGTGTTCGCGCACCTGAACGCCACCACGGTGCTCTCCCGCGCGATCTCCGAAAAAGGCATCTATCCGGCGGTGGACCCGCTGGACTCGACCTCGACGATCCTCAAGGCGGACATCCTCGGCGAGGACCACTTCCGCGTCGCCAACCGCGTCAAGGAGATCCTGCAGCGCTACAAGGAGCTCCAGGACATCATCGCGATCCTCGGCATCGACGAGCTCTCCGACGAGGACAAGCTGACGGTCTCGCGCGCGCGCCGGATCGAGCGCTTCCTCTCGCAGCCGTTCTTCGTCGCCGAGCAGTTCACGGGCACGCCCGGCGCGTACGTGCCGATCGCCGAGACGATCAGGGGCTTCGAGGAGATCATCGAAGGCAAGCACGACGAGGTGCCCGAGAGCGCGTTCTTCCTGAAGGGCACGATCGACGAAGTCGTCGCTGCCGCCCGATGACCGGCGCATCTCTGCGTCCTCGCTCGCTCGTGTGCGGAGCACACTTCGCTCTCTGCGTCCTTGATCTGCTTGGTCCTCGAACGGCAGAGGGGGAATAGATGGCCCACAGCAAGTTCCCAGTGGAAGTGCTGACGCCGGAGGGCGAGGTGTTCTCCGACGAGGTCGAAATGCTCTCGACGGTCACGACGGTGGGCTCGATCGGGATCCTCGCCAACCACGAGCCGGTGCTCGCCCGGCTCGAGCCGACCGAGCTGCGGCTGTATCGCTCGGAGAGCGAGATCGTGCGCTTCGCGCAGGCGGAGGGCTACCTGCAGTTCGCCGAGAACCGGGCGCTCTTGCTCGTCGAGGAGGCGATCGCTCCCGAGGAGATCGACCGTCCGACGTTCGAGACCAAGCTCTCCGAAGCGCACGCGAGCGCCGAGCGCGCCGAGGACGGCAGCGAGGAGAAGGCTCGCGCGCTGCGCGACGTCAAGCGCTACGAGGCGTTCCTGGCCGTGCAGCAGTAGCGCGTCGCGCAGGCACGTCGCCAATCCTCCGCAGCAGCTAGCCTTCCCCGCTTCATGAGCGCGACACGCGAGCCAATCGGAGTGATCGGCACCGGCTACGTCGGGCTGGTAACGGCCGCCGGCTTCGCCGAGCTGGGCAGCGACGTCTGGTGCGTGGACATCGACGCCGCCAAGATCGAGCGCCTGCAGCGAGGCGAGGTGCCGATCTACGAGCCCGGCCTGGAGGAGCTGCTGGCGCGCAACGCCGGGCGGCTGCACTTCTCCACCGATCTCACCGGCGCGCTCGAGCACGCGCGGCTGCTGTTCGTAGCCGTCGGCACGCCGCCGACGTACTCCGGCGACGCGGACCTGTCGGCCGTGCACGCCGTCGTCAACGCGATCCCGGCCTCCAAGGACCACGCGCTGGTGATGAAGTCGACCGTCCCGTGCGGCACCGGGGCGTCGCTGCAGCGCGTGTTCGGCGAGCAGGGCAAGGACGCGCTCGGCTACGTCTCCTGCCCCGAGTTCCTCAAGGAGGGCTCCGCCGTCGCGGACTTCCTGCACCCCGACCGTGTCGTCGTCGGCGACGGCGGCGGCTGGGCCGGCGACGCCGTGGTCGCGCTGTACGCGCCGCTCGACGCGCCGCTCGTGCGCACCGACGTCGCCAGCGCCGAGATGGTCAAGCTCGCCTCCAACGCCTTCCTCGCGACCAAGATCTCGTTCATCAACGAGATCGCCAACGTCTGCGAGGAGACCGGCGCCGACGTCGTGGAGGTCGCCCGCGGCATGGGCCTCGACGATCGCATCGGGGCGAAGTTCCTGCAGGCGGGGATCGGGTTCGGGGGTTCGTGCTTCGCGCCCTCAGAGACGACCTTGGCTCGCATCCACGGACGCACGACGCTCGTCAGCTTCGAGCAGCTGTGGGAGCGGATCTCCGCCGAGAGCGCTCGGCTCGAAACGGCCGAGGCGCTGAGGGCCTTCGGGGCCGGCTCTGACACCGAAGTTCTGGAGCCGGACGGTCTTGAAGTCCTGTCCTGGGTGCGCGATGAGTCCGAGCCGCGCTTCCTGCCGGCGATGGCGCTGACGAGACGACCGTATGACGGCGAGCTGATCGAGGTGCGCACGAAGATGGGTCGTCGGGTCCACACGACGCCCGACCACCCCTGGCTGGTCGGCGACGGCAACAGCGGCGAGTCCGAGGTCAAGCTCGCGTTCGAGCTGACGACCGAGGACTGGGTGCCGCTAGCCGGTGCGCGCCATGATCAGGACCAGAGCTCCGGCATGCTCTACCCGCTCGACAGCGCAATCGAGGCCGCCGGCTTGGGGAGTGGCGACGTGATCGCGCGGCCGTCGTCGGAGGCCGTTGCCGAACTCGTCGCGCGCCCGCTCGCCGAGCGCCGCGCCATCTTCCGCCACCCGCGCGGCGTCGCTGCCCGGACAGGAGATGTCAAGCGCAGCGGCGCCCTACGTCTCGACGAGGCCCAGCGAGCGGACCTACCGTGGCGCGAGGGCACCCTCGCAACCGCTAGCAACGGCGCACGCGTCCCGGCGGCTCTGCCCATCGACGCGGCGTTTTGGCGTGTAGTTGGCCTCTACCTCGCGGAGGGCCATGCCACTTCCGAACAGAACGGCACCGTCCGAATCTGCTGGTCGTTCCACCACACCGCAGAGCAGCACCTGGTCGATGAGGTGCTTGCGTTCTGGGCCAGGCACGGCGTTCGCGCCAGGGCGCGGAAATCGGAGACCGCGCACCAGGTGACAGTTCAATCCCGCCTGCTGGGAGGCTTCTGGCGGGGGGTCCTCGGCCTCGCTCGCAACAGCTACGAGCAGCGCCTTCCGGACCTCATCTGGGACGCCGCGCCCGGAGATCAGTGGGCGCTTCTGTCGGGTCTGTGGGAGGGAGACGGCTCCTGGTCGCTCGTCAACGGTGGCCCGAGCGTGGTGCTGGAGCTGGGCACGATCTCCGACGAGCTGGCGGACGGCGTGCTGCGTCTGCTCGGGGACCTGGGCATCGTGGCCTCGCATCGCATCGGTCGCACGGCACGATCGACGAAGGACACGCATTGGATCAGGGTCAGCGGCGCGGAGCAGGTCGAACGGGCGATCGCGCTGGTCCCGGAGCGCGATCGGCCGGGCGTGCTCACGGCCATCGACAGCCAGCGCAAGCGCATCGCGCCGACCGGCTATCGCCGCTTCGGCGAGGGCCCGGCGTGGGCGCGGATCTCGCAGCTGCGACGCGAGCACCACGACGGCTACGTGTACTCGCTGGAGGTCCCGCTTTCGCACACGGTGGTGACCAGCGGCGGCGTCACCACCTCCAACTGCTTCCCCAAGGACGTGGACGCGCTGAAGCAGCTGGCGGGCAACTCCGGCTACCACTTCCAGCTGCTGACGGCGGTGATCGAGGTCAACGAGCTGCAGAAGCGCCGCGTGATCGGCAAGCTGCACAAGCACCTGGGCGGGCTGGCGGGCAAGCGCGTGGCGCTGCTGGGCCTGGCGTTCAAGCCGAACACGGACGACATGCGCGAGGCGTCGTCGCTGGTGCTGTCTGCGCGCCTGCACGCGGACGGGGCGAGCGTGGTGGCGTATGACCCGGTGGCGGAGGAGCAGGCGCGCTTGCTGGTGTCGGGGATCGAGTTCGCGGACTCGCCGCTGGCGGCGGTCGCGCGGGCGGACGCGGTGGTGCTGGTGACGGAGTGGCCGGAGTTCCTGGAGCTCGACTGGAGCGAGGTGGCGGCGGGGATGAGCGGCAACGTGATCGTGGACGGGCGCAACGCCCTGGACCCGCAGGCGATCCGCGCGGCGGGCCTGATCTACGAGGGCATCGGCAGGCGATGAGGGCGGCAGGGCCGCGACGTCGCGCGCTGAAGGTTGGACGCCGATGCAGGCGGTGATCCTCGTGGGGGGGCAGGGCACGCGCCTGCGCCCGCTGACGTCGACGGTGCCGAAGCCGGTGGTGCGGCTGGTGGACCGGCCGTTCATCGCGTTCATGCTGGAGTGGCTGCGCGGGCACGGCGTGGACGACGTGATCATGTCGTGCGGGTTCCTGGCGGACGGCGTGCGCGAGGTGCTCGGCGACGGCTCGCAGCTGGGCATCCGCCTGCGCTTCGTGGAGGAGCCGGACCCGCGCGGCACGGCGGGGGCGCTGAAGCTGGCGGAGCCGATGCTGGACGAGCGCTTCCTGATGCTGAACGGCGACGTGCTGACGGACATCGACCTGACGGCGCAGATCGCCCAGCACGAGGCGAGCGGCGCGCGGGCGACGCTGGCGCTGGTGCCGGTGGCGGACCCGTCGGCGTACGGCCTGGTGATCCTGCGCGAGGACCGCTCGGTGCGGGACTTCGTGGAGAAGCCGAGCTCGGACAGCGTGGAGAGCAACCTGATCAGCGCGGGCGCGTACGTGCTGGAGCGCGAGATCCTGGAGCTGGTGGCGCCGGACCGCAACGTGTCGATCGAGCGCGAGGTGTGGCCGGCGCTGATCGACAACGGCCTGTACGGGTTTCCGTCGGAGAGCTACTGGCTGGACATCGGCACGCCGGCGCGCTACCTGCAGGGGACGTTCGACATCCTGTCGGGCAACGTGGAGACGGCGGTGCGCGAGCGGCTTGGCGAGGACTGGCTGACGATCGAGGAGGGCGCGGGGGTGCACGGCAGGGTGATCCCGCCGGCGGTGCTGGAGCGGGGCGTCGAGATCGCGCACGGCGCGCACGTGGGCAGCCTGGTGGTGCTCGCGCAGGACGTGTCGGTGGGCGCGGGCTCGACGGTGGAGCGCGCGGTGGTGCTGGAGGGCACGCAGATCGGCGAGGGCTGCGAGCTGCGCGACTGCATCGTGGCGGCGGGCTGTCGGGTGGGCGCGGGCACGAGGATCACCGGCGGAGCGGTGCTCGGCGAGGGCGTGCGCGTGGGGGCGCACAACGTGATCACGCGCGGGGCGCGTATCTTCCCTGGTGTCGAGTTGCCGGACGGCGCGATCGAGTTCTAGGGTCGCGTCCGGCCGGTGTGCGGGAATAGCGAAAGATCTCACATGTCCACGGCCACGAATCCGACAGCACTACAGGAGGCGAGCAGCAGATGAGCGACGGCGGCGCGACCGCGACACCGACCGCAGGGGAGCTCTCGCCGGAGCAGCTGTCTCGCGAGAGCATCGCGCGGGTCGACCCCTCCGACCAGCTGGGCGACGTGCTGGCGCTGCCGGAGCACCTGCGCGACGCGCTGTGGCGGGTGGAGTCGGCGATCATGCAGGACTGGGACACGCCGGCGGGCCTGGTGGTGGCGGGCATGGGCGGCTCGGCGATCGGCGGCGCGCTGGCGCGGGCGGCGATGGGCGACCACGCGTCGCGCCCGATCTTCGTGACGCGCGCGTACGGGCTGCCGCCGTGGACGACGCCGGACACGATGGTGCTGTGCGCGAGCTACTCGGGCGAGACGGAGGAGACGCTCGCGTGCTACGAGTCGGCGGGCGCGCTGGGCGCGAAGCGCACGGTGGTGACGACGGGCGGGCGCCTGGCGGAGATGGCGCGCGTGGACGGCGTGCCGGTGATCCCGCTGCCGGGCGGCTTCCAGCCGCGCGCGGCGGTGGCGTACATGATCGTGGCGGCGCTGGAGGTGGCGGCGCTGTGCGGCGCGGGCCCGCGGCTGACGCCGGAGATCGACGTGGCGGCTTCGCACATCGAGCAGCTGGTGACGGAGTGGGGCCCGGACGCGGCGGAGGACTCGCTGGCGAAGGAGATCGCGCGCGGGCTGCACGGCACGACGCCGGTGATCGCGGGCGCGGGCCTGACCTCCCCGATCGCGTACCGCTGGAAGACGCAGATCAACGAGAACGCGAAGCAGCCGTGCTTCTGGAACGAACTGCCGGAGCTCGACCACAACGAGATCTCCGGGTGGGAGGGCGCGAGCGACGTCGGACGCTTCGCGGCGGTGTTCCTGGACGACTCCGACGCGCACCCGCGCGTGAAGGAGCGGATGGACCTGACGGAGCGCCTGATCGCGGACAACGCGGCGGCGAGCTACCGCCTGGAGACGCGCGGGCAGACGGCGATCGAGCGCGTGGTCTCGCTGGTGCTGCTGGGCGACCTCGTGTCGATCTACCTGGCGGCTCTGCGCGGCGTCGATCCGGGGCCGGTGCGGCTGATCGACGAGCTGAAGGCGGCCCTGGCCTCGCGCTGAGCCGCCGTGGAGTGTGTGATAGCTTCAGGGCGTGGCCGAGGAGCGCTGCGACGGGTCCAGGGCCCGCCACGCTCGGCCTTTCCTCCCTGTAGCAAGGGCGCTCATCTGACCGGACAGGAGGCTTCGTCATGTCAGCAATGACTCCCACCGCCACACGCACGAACGACTTCAAGGTCGCCGACCTCTCGCTGGCCGAGTTCGGCCGCAAGGAGATCACGCTCGCCGAGCACGAGATGCCCGGCCTGATGTCGATCCGCCGCGAGTACGCCGACGCGCAGCCGCTGAAGGGCGCGCGCATCACGGGCTCGCTGCACATGACGATCCAGACGGCGGTGCTGATCGAGACGCTGACGGCGCTCGGCGCGGAGGTCCGCTGGTGCAGTTGCAACATCTTCTCGACGCAGGACCACGCGGCGGCGGCGGTGGCGGTCGGCCCGGACGGCACGCCGGAGGACCCCCGCGGGGTGCCGGTGTACGCGTGGAAGGGCGAGACGCTCGAGGAGTACTGGTGGTGCACCGAACAGGTGCTGCTCTGGCCGGAGGCTGGCGAGGACGGCTCGGTGGGCCCGAACATGATCCTGGACGACGGCGGCGACGCGACCCTGCTGGTGCACAAGGGGACCGAATACGAGGCCGCGGGCGCAGTGCCCGACTCGGCTGGCGCCTAGTCTGAGGAGCTGGGGGTGATCCTGGGGCTGCTGACGCGCTCGCTGGCGGAGGACCCGCAGCGCTGGACGCGCGTGGGCGAGGGCATCAAAGGCGTGACGGAGGAGACGACGACGGGCGTGCACCGGCTGTACGAGATGGTCGAGCGCGGCGAGCTGCTGTTCCCGGCGATCAACGTCAACGACTCGGTGACGAAGTCGAAGTTCGACAACCTGTACGGCTGCCGGCACTCGCTGATCGACGGCATCAACCGCGCGACGGACGTGATGATCGGCGGCAAGGTGGCGGTGGTGTGTGGCTTCGGCGACGTCGGCAAGGGCTGCGCGGAATCGCTGCGCGGCCAGGGCGCGCGCGTGATCATCACGGAGATCGACCCGATCTGCGCGCTGCAGGCGGCGATGCAGGGCTACGAGGTCAAGACGCTCGAGGACGTGATCTCGAGCGCGGACATCTTCGTCACGACGACGGGCAACAAGGACATCATCAAGGCGCAGGACATGGCGCGCATGAAGCACCAGGCGGTGGTGGGCAACATCGGCCACTTCGACAACGAGATCGACATCGCGGGGCTGGCGCGGATCGAGGGCATCGAGCGCGTGAACATCAAGCCGCAGGTCGACAAGTGGGTGTTCCCGGACGGCCACGCGATCATCCTGCTGTCGGAGGGCCGCCTGCTGAACCTGGGCAACGCGACGGGGCACCCGAGCTTCGTGATGAGCAACTCGTTCTCCAACCAGACGATCGCGCAGATCGAGATGTTCACGAAGAACGACGAGTACGAGAAGCGCGTGTACGTGCTGCCGAAGCACCTGGACGAGAAGGTCGCGCGCCTGCACCTGGACGCGCTGGGCGTGAAGCTGACGCGGCTGACCGACGAGCAGGCGGCGTACATCGGCGTCCCCGTCGACGGCCCGTACAAGCCGGACCACTACAGGTACTAGCCAGATGGCCGCTAGCCGGCGCCATGCTGCGTCCTCGGTCGCTCGCGTGCGTGAAGCACGCCACGCTCCCTGCGTCCTTGCCTGGCTTGGCTAGCGGCCCTCTGGCGGCTTTGTCCATCTACATGGGAAGGCGTCGTACATGAGAGCGATGGTCCTGGCGGCGGGTCTGGGCACGCGCCTGCGCCCGCTGACGTACGAGATCACCAAGCCGATGGTGCCGGTGCTGGACCGGCCGGTGATGGAGCACATCGTGGAGCTGCTGGCCAGG
>Ga0181521_10000534_pt1 | contig 46729 bp, 45 predicted proteins | sample PEATcosm2014_Bin_32_FD_119764 | JGI IMG/M metagenome (GOLD analysis project Ga0181521, IMG submission 119764) | Peatland microbial communities from MTU Mesocosm Facility, Houghton, MI, USA - PEATcosm2014_Bin02_60_metaG | ecosystem: Environmental > Terrestrial > Soil > Wetlands > Peat | place... | reverse complement strand
GAGCGCGTCGATCATATCCGAGGCGTTGTTGGTTGCCGAATCCATGGCCGTCATGCGCGCCGCGTGCTCGGCGGCCACCGACTCCGTCATGGCGTGATACAGCATGGAAGAAACGTATTGCGGCAGCAGGCCGTTGAAGAGTTCCTCGGCCGGCTGCTCGTAGATGTAGTCCACCTGCGCGGTGCCGAACTTGCGCGCTTCATCGTCGGCCTCGGAGGTGTCCACAGGTTCAATAGAAATGCCCGCCGAAAGAGCGGCCTCGCCGGCGCGTTCGAGCTCCTCTGCGGTCGGCTCCACTGCGCCGGTAATCTGCGGAATGCCGATCTTCATGATGGGCAACAGGCGCTCCACCACCAGCCGCTGCGCGATCACCGATTTGAATTCGTTGTAGACGATGTAGGCGGCGTCGATCTCCTCGCGCACATAGCGATTGATGACGCTCTCCGCCAGCGCAAAGACGCGGCTGACCTCCAGCTTCAGCAGCATCCCAGGATGGTCGCCGGTGATTTCGACCGGGGCCTTGCGCTCGCGCACCTTGACGGTATTGCCATCCGCGCCGATCTGCTCGGCGTAAACCGCTGCCGGATAGTGCCGCCGCATCACGTCGCGGCCCTTGCGTCCCACCGCCTCGATGTCGATCTGCTTGTCCGGATTGCCCCCGAAAAACTGGTAGGCGGTCTTGAGAATGTTGGCGTTGAAGGCTCCGGCAAAACCCTTGTCGCCGGTGATGATGATCAGCAGCACCCGCTTCTCCGGGCGCGTGATGAAGAGCGGATGGCGAAGGTTGCCGGTCACCTCGTCAAAAATATTGACTCGCCGCGTCAGCGATTCGAGGACGCTTGTGATCATCCGGGCATAGGGCCGGGCCGAGAGCGCCCGCTCCTGCGCGCGACGCAGCTTGGCCGCCGAGACCATCTTCATGGCCTTGGTGATCTGCATCGTGTTCTTCACGCTGCGAATCCGCCGCCGTAGATCGAGTACATTTGCCATAGTTCTTCTCAGTTACGCCTTTGCGGCAGCCAGCTCCGCCTTGAAGTTAGCTGCGTACTCTTTCATCGCCGCGTACAGCTTGTTGCGCAGGTCGTCGTCCAGCGCTTTTTTCTTGGTCAAATCTTCCATCAGCGCCGTCTGCGCGTTCTCGAAGTACTTATAGAGCCCGACCTCGAAGGCGCGAATGTCCTTGACCTCGAAATCGTCCAGATAGCCCTGCGTGCCGGCAAACAAAATCACCGTCTGCTGTTGCCAGGTCAACGGCTGGAACTGCGGCTGCTTGAGCAACTCCGTCAGTCGCTGGCCGCGATTCAATTGCTTCTGCGTCAGCGGGTCAAGATCTGAGCCGAACTGGGAGAAGGCCGCCAGCTCGCGGTATTGCGCCAGGTCGAGCTTGAGCGTCGCGCCCACCTGTTTGACCGCCTTAATGGCCGCCGAGAAGCCCACGCGCGAAACCGAAAGCCCCACGTTCACCGCAGGCCTCACGCCGGAGTTGAATAAATCCGTTTCCAGAAAAATCTGCCCGTCGGTAATCGAAATCACGTTGGTAGGAATGTAAGCCGAAACGTCGCCGGCCTGCGTCTCGATCACCGGCAGCGCGGTTAGCGAGCCGCCGCCCTTTTTGTCGCTCAGCTTGGAGGCGCGCTCCAGTAGCCGCGAGTGCAGATAGAAGACGTCGCCCGGATAGGCTTCGCGGCCCGGAGGACGGCGCAGCAACAGCGAAATCTCGCGGTAGGCCATGGCGTGCTTGGAGAGATCGTCGTACATCACCAGCGCGTGGCGTTTCGAGTCGCGGAAGAACTCGCCGATGGCGCAGGCCGCGTAAGGCGCAATGTAGAGCATCGGCGCCGGCTCCGAGGCCGAGGCGGCCACGACGACCGTGTGCCCCATCGCTCCGGCTTCGGTGAGCGTCTGGACCACTTGCGCGATGGACGACCGCTTCTGCCCGATGGCGCAGTAGATGCAGATCAAATCGTTCTTGGCGTTGTTGATGATGGTGTCCAGCAGCACGGCGGTCTTGCCCGTCTGCCGGTCGCCGATGATTAGCTCGCGCTGGCCGCGGCCGATAGGAATCATGGCGTCGATGGCCTTAAGTCCCGTGGCCATCGGCTCGCGCACCGGCTGGCGGTCGATGATGCCCGGCGCCAGCCGCTCGATGGGCAGCGAACTGGCGGAAGCGATGGGGCCTTTGTCGTCGATGGGCTGCCCCAGCGCGTTCACCACGCGGCCGATCATGCCCTCGCCCACCGGCACGCTCAAAATTGTGCCGGTGCGCTTCACCTCGTCGCCTTCGCTCAGCTCGGTGTAGTCGCCCAGAATCACCGCGCCCACCGAATCTTCTTCGAGGCTCAAAGCCAACCCGGCAATGCCGTGCGGAAAGCTGAGCAGTTCGCCGGCCATCACCTTATCCAGGCCATGAAGCCGCGCAATGCCGTCGCCCAGCGACGTAATGGTCCCGACCTCGTCCACCTGGACCTTGGAGTCGTAGTTCGCAATCTGCTCGCGAAGAAGTTGCGTAATCTCGTCTGCCTTAATCTGAGCCATTTTCGTTCCTTTGAGGACTAGTCCCTAACCCCTGTTGCCTACCCGGCAATCAATGCTTCCTTCAATCTGTCCAGCCGCCCGCGCACCGAACCGTCATAGACCGTGGAGCCGATGCGCACCACCGTTCCGCCGAGGATCGACTTATCCAGCTTGAAGCTGGCCTGAATCTGTGCGCCGGCCAGTTTGCCCACCCCGGCCACCAGCGCGCCGCGGTCCTTTTCGCTGATGTCGCGAGCGGTCACAATCTCCACCGGACGCACGCCCTGCCGCTCCTGCATCTCCGCGCGATAGGCCGCGGCCACATCCTTCACCTCGCCGATGCGGTCGTTCTTGATGAGCACCGCCAGAAGGTTGCGAAGTTCTTTCCGGAGTCCCAGCTTCGCGTTCATCTTGTCCAGAACCGCAACCTTCTGCGATGCGGCAACGGCGGGATTTACAAACAGTTCGCGTAACTCGGCGCTCCCATCCCAGGTGGCAAGAAAATCGTCCAGTTGCCGGTCCAGCGCCGCCGTGTCCAGCTTTTCGGCTGTCACCACATCGGCAAAGGCGCGGGCATAACGTGCGACAAAGGCTGCCATCTAGTTCTGCCCTCCCTTCGGTGAGGTCTTCACGGCCGTGTCGCCCAGAAACTCGGCAATCAGCGCCTGGTCCGTCTCCGGCGTGATGGCCAGTTGCTGCGCAGCCTGTTCGATGGCCAGATCTGCGGCAAAGTGGCGCAGCGAGCGCCGCGCCTGGGCCGCTGCCGAGCCAATCTCCTGTTCGGCGGCGGCTACGATGCGGGCGCTCTCTTCGGTGATCGTGGACTTGATGCGCGCCTCGTCCTCGCGGCTTTCCACCTCCACCTGGGCGCGTATCTGCGCGATCTCACCGTCCAGCCCTGAGAGCTTGGCTTCGATAGCGCTCAGCCGCGCGTTGGCGTCCGCGGTCACTTTGCGGGCCGACTCGATGTCGGTGCGCACTTTCTCCGAGCGGCTGCGCAGCGTCTTGGGTAGCCAGCGAAAAAGAAGAAACCCGACCGCCAGCACGATGATGGAGAAGTTGATCCCCTCGAAGATGCGCGCTGTGGTTTCCACATCCAGATGCAGCATTCGGGCAAGCGTCTTCACCATGGGGGCGTGCAGGTAAACGTCATTCTCGTTTGCCTCTGGTTTGGCAGCCTCGGGCCTGGCCGTTTCGCTGGTTGCCGCTGCCGGCTGGGCCGCGGGAGCAGGGGTCTGGGCCGGAACGCGTAAGGGCGTAATCAGCCCGGCGGCGACAAACATCGCCAAAAATAAAATACGAAAAATGAAAGGTAAAAAACGCCTTGGCTGCATGAAATCTCTCAACGGGAACCCCCGGCGGCCACGGGCAGCACGGCGCGCACCACCTGCCGGGCCAAATCTCCGGCGGAGGCCTGAATGGCCAGTCTGGCTTGCGCGGCCTCGGCTTCCAGCGCCGCCTTGGCCTGGCTTACTTTCTGCCCGGCAGCCTTGCGGGCGGCATCCACAGCCGCGTCGCGTTCCGCAGTCCATTGCTTCACACGCGCCTCGCGCGCCTTGAAGACCTCGCCGCGGGCCTGACGCAGTTTCTCGGCGTACTCGGCTGCCAGATCCTCGGCCTGGGCGATGGCCTGGTGCGCCTGCTCCTGAGCGCCTTCGGTGCGGGCGCGGCGCTCTTTCAGCGTGGCCGTCAGCGGCCCCTGCACCAGAAACTGGTAGGCCAGAACCAGCACCGTGAACAGCAGAATCGTGGGTATGGCGCTAAGAAAAAGCGTCTCGAGTTGTTGAATGATCTCTTGCATGCTTGTCCAGCCTGTTCAGCTTGTCCGGCTTGTTCAACTAGTCCGGCATGTCCAGGCGGTCTATTGGGTCTCTCGCGCGCGGGTGAACACTTTTTTGTATCAGGAGCGAACCGTCAAGTCAACGCAACTGGCCCTGATTATGAGATTCCCATGGTATATATTGAGACTCCCGTGACGGCGGTCACTCTTGGGAACGATTGTCCAAAAAAGAACTTGATTTTGCCGGAAACAAGCCTAGACTGAATTTATCACCTAGACCCGGTCCAGGGTCCAGCGGGCTGTAGGCTTCGGGAAGTCCTTCCACTCCCGGCGTCGGCAGCCCGCTTCTTCATTTTTCAGGCTGTTTTTCTTCCCCGTTAGCGGAACCAGAGTTGATGTATCTTGAAACCGCAGAGCTCAAGTCGACGCGACCATCAGGGAGCGGCGACCCGGCACGAAGCTCAACAGGACACAGTGACTCTGGTTCCGCTCTAAGCCGCCTGTCTCCGCTGTCCCTTCCCTACGGTTTGGCGGCCGGTTTGTCCTGCGTCAGCAGCCCCTGGGCGCGCAGCCAGTTCTCCAGCAGGTTGGGCCACTGGTCCAGAACGGCGTCGCCCTGGCCCAGGCCGGTACCATGCTGTCCGTTGGCGAAGATGTGCGCCTCGGCGGGAACGCCGGCCTTAACCAGCGCCTCATAAAACCTCAGCCCCTGCTCCACCGGAACCCTCTGGTCGTTGAAGGTGTGATAGAGAAAGGTGGGAGGCGTCTCTTTGGTGACGAATAGGTCGGGCGAGTAGGCCGTCCGCAGCGCCTCGCACTGGTCCAAAACATTAAAGAGCTTGCAGTAGCTCAGATGCGAGGCGTCCGACGAGATGGCGCCAATCCAGGGGTAGCCCAGCACCAGGTAGTCCGGGCGGCTGGAGACGCGCTCCATGGGGTCCTCGGCCTCCGGTTTTCCGGCCACAAACTGCGTGGCGGCCAGCGCCGCCAGGTGCCCTCCGGCCGAGAAGCCAATCATCACAATCCTGTCCGGGGCAATCTGGTAGTCCCTGGCCCGCGCCCGCACCGTCTGCACGGCGCGCCGTGCGTCCAGCAGCGGTACCGGCAGTAGGTAGCCGTTCGAGCTGAGCCGGTAGCTCAGAACGAAGGCGCGAAAGCCGCGCGCGGCGAACCAATCGGCCACCTGGCGGCCTTCCAGGTTGCCCGCCAGGTGAAGATAAGCGCCCCCCGGCAGAATCACCACCGCCGAGCCGTTTTCCTGGCCTTTCTGCGGTTCGAAGATGGTCAGCGTGGGCGTATCCTCGCAAGCCTTGCCTTTGGCCTCGGGAGCGTCACCCGGCCACAGGCGGATGGTCTGGATGCCCAGAAAATCATTGTTGTTGCCGGTCACCGCACAGGGCTCGATTTGCGCCTGCGCCCGCCACAACGCCAGCAAAGCCACAACCAGCACTGCGAAAAATCGTCTCATGGGCAACCTCACTACGATTCGCGGCGATTATACAGGCTGCGGGAAGCTCATATGAGTAAGGAATTCCTCAGTTCCCCGCCTTGCCGATGAACCCCGCCAGATCGCCTTTCAACTGGCGCAGGGCTTCGACGTTGAGGTAGATCATGTGCCCTGAAGGGTAGTAGCCAAACTGCACATTGCCGCGTAGCGCCGGCTCCAGGTTCATGTGCGACAGGTCGAACTCGGTGGCAAAGAACGGCGTGGCTAGGTCAAAGTAGCCGTTGGCCGAAAAGATCTTCAGGTGCGGATTCTTGCGCATGGCGCTGGCCAGGTCCGCCGCCACGTAGGGCTCGGACTGCGGCTGACCGGAGCCCGTACCGGGCCCGCCGCTGGTGGGCTTGTGCTTCCAGTCCCACTGGCCGATGTCGCCGGCGCTGGGCCGGTAGGCGTCTGTGCTTTCGTACTTCAGCTCCCGCTCGAGATAATCGTGCAGCGCGGCGACAAAGGCGCCCACGATGCCCGCGTCGGAGGCGTCGTAGCTGGGCGCTTCGCCGGCCGCATCCACGTCCACGCCCTCAAAGCGCATGTCGTAGAGGCCCAGCGTGCGGCGGTCGTCGCGCAGCACTTCCTTCCTGAATCGTGTCGGCGAGATGCGCAGGTTGGTCTCCTTCACGTACTCCACGCTCAGGCCCGTCAGCCGGCTCACCTCCTTGGCTACCGAATCCAGTTGCGCCGCGGGCAGGTTGTGTCCGGCAAACAGAGCTTGCGCGTACGGCCCGGAGGCAAAAGCGCGCGCCTGCTCCACCCACGCCGCCAAATCCGCAGGCTTGTTGGGAATCTTGTTGAAGTACCAGGCTGCCGCCGCGTAGCTGGGTAGGTTCGCGATGTAGACCGTGTCGTAGCCGCCGGCGCGTACGCCGTAATTCAGAATCGAGCTGATCAGCACCACGCCATTCAGTTGCACTCCGTCGTTGGCCAGCATGTCGGCCAGAGCCGCCGAGCGCGTGGTCCCGTAAGACTCGCCGATGAGAAACTTCGGCGAGTTCCAGCGCTGGTTCACATTCAGGTAGCGCTGGATAAAGCGGTCGAAGGCGCGCAGGTCCTGATCTACGCCCGTGAAATCCTTGGCCGTCCCTTTGCCCACGGCGCGCGAGTAGCCGGTCAGCGGCGCGTCGATGAAGACCAGATCGCTTTTGTCCAGCAGCGAATACTCGTTCGGCGCCAGCTTGAAGGGCGGTCCGGCGGTGGGGTTGGGGCTGTCGGTCACAATGCGCACCGGCCCGAACGAGCCCATGTGCAGCCACAGCGAGGCCGAGCCCGGCCCGCCGTTGAATAGAAAGCTCACCGGCCGCGTCTGCGTGTCTACGCCGTCCAGCGTGTAGGCCACATAGAAGATGCTGCCGTAGGGCTTGTCCTCCTCGTCGCGGATGAGCAGCGTGCCGGCCGTCGCCGTGTACTTCAGCGTCTTGCCGCCCAGCGCCAATTCGTGATGAGTGGCCACCGTCTTCTCCGGCGGAATGGGCGTCGCTTCCTTGTCCTTATCGGTGTCTTTATGCGGCTCCGCGCCCGTCGCGGGCGGCGGTGGGGAGTTCCGTACCTCCTGCGCCGACAGAACAGGGGATAGGAACAACCAGGCCAGGGCAACCAGCAAAACTACGTCAAACCGATGAACAGTTTTCATCTGCAAAAAACCTCCAGAACGACAAATCAGTCTAGCATTGCGTTGGCTATGCCTTCGAGCGAGTCGGCGCAATCAGTGCGGAACGCTATTCCCTAATCCCTACTCCCTATTCCCTGTTTTTTACAGCCACATTTCCGCGTGTCCAGGGCAGCACTTCGCGGCCTGCGCGGTCATCTCCTCCGCCAGCCCAAACCCGTAGTGGGCAAAGTAATAGGCCGCGCCATGCACCCGCTCCTGCAACGCGCCGCCGGGATAGAGCGCCTGGCTGACAGCCTCGGCCTGGCGCGTGAGCGAGGTCTCGCTCTGCAACTGGAAGTTGGCCGCCAGGCGACGCAGCCGGCTCATCTGGTAGCGCATCTTGCTGGCCGCGGTTTCCGCCGACCGGCCCATCCCCGCATCCAGAGAACCCATCCACTCCAGCAGCGCCGCAAGCTCGGCCTCCAGCGCCGTCCCCGCCGCCGCCAGACTCCGCTTTCCCTCCTCCGGCATGGCCCGGACAGCCAGCAGTTGAGCCAGAGAAGCGGCGCTCTCGGCAAAAACCCGCTCCAGCGTCAGCCCGTGCTTCTTGAGCAGTTCGCCGATCTTCGGTTCAATCAACGTGGCGGAAAAACGCGGCAGCGCCGGCGTCAGCCGGCCCAGAATGTGCTCGTACAGCACGGCGGATTGGGCAAAGTAGGCAATCTCCGCCGGCCCTCCGACAATGGCCGAAGTCGAGAGCAGAAAATCCTGGAAAACCGGCCGCAGCAGCGCCGCGGGCGAAATGCGCTCCGGCTCGGTCTCCAGAATCCCCAGTAAATCCTCCGTCGAAAAGCTCTGCCGTCCCGCCTGCCAAAGCCCAACCGGCTCCTGGGCGCTCGAGCCCGTCCGCTTGAGCGCCAGCCGCGCGCCCGTCCCTTCGTCAATGAGGAACAACAGGCTGGACTGCGGCCCCACGGCCACCTGAGCGTGATAGCCGGCCGCCTCCAGCTCCCGGTTGCGGTTGAGCAGCGCCCGGTGCAGCTCATCGGCGCGCTCGATAGCCGCACGCAACACCGTCGCGCCCATACGGTGCGCCTCGCGTCCGCTCGCGTCCAGCGCCAGCAGCCCCTGCGCGGCAAAAACCCGGGAATAAAGCTCCGCAAAGGCCTGGGCCAGCATGTGGCCCGGCTGGTAAGCGCGGGTGAGCGCCTCCATGGCCTCGGAATCTCCCAGCAGCTCCCGTGCCTGCTCTACCAGCGGCGTAATCGAATCGTCCAGCACTATCCCGCCCACCGGCCGCGCCACCTCGGGCGCCGCCGCATAGGTCAGCTTGCGCAGTTCGCGCCGCGCCGGAAAAATCACATGATTAATCTCTTCAAAGTCGTGGTCTTCCGTTGCCAGCCAGAAAATGGCGGCGTGAGGCCGTCCCGCCGCTGTGGCCTCTCGCACCCGCGCCAGCGCCGTAGCCGCCTTGAAGGGCGTAAATAGCGGCCCTCCAAACAGACCCACCTGCTGTCCGGTTGCCACCACTCCCGCGCCGCCGCGCAAAGCCTCAAGAGCCGCCGCGGCAGCCGGCGATGGCGAGCCGTTCTGCCCGGCCAGCAGCCCCACCAGCTCCGGCCAGTGCGCGGGAATCTCTGGCCGCTCCCGCCAACTCTCATCCCATGAGCCAGAGGCATAGAACGCCCGCGCCGCTGCCGCCCCGGAGCAGTACTCCAGAAACAGCCGGTGCAGCCCCGGCACGACAGTGATGGGATGGCGCTCTGCGGTCAGCAACTCGTTCTCCTGGTGATCTTGAGTCCCAGGGCGAACCCAATCTACGTGCGCAGAAATGGGGTTCGGCTCTTGTAAAGGATGCCACGCCGGACCCCATCGATGCACGAGTGCGTTTTAGTTGCGCCATTCGGGCCCGGTTGTGCGTATACTCTGTATCTGATTGCGCATGTTGTTGGAGTGCGCAGCAATCGCGCCCGGAGGAGAGATAAGAGATGCCCAAGAAAAAGAAGAAGAAGAAAGCCGCCAAATCCAAGGCAAAGAAATCCGCCAAGCCCAAGGCAAAGAAAGCCCTCAAAAAGGCAAAAGCGCTGAAGAAGCCCAAGGGGAAGAAAGCCTCCAAGCCCAAGGCAAAGAAGGCGCTCAAAAAGGCAAAAGCGTTGAAACCTAAGGTGAAGAAGGCCCTCAAGGTGCTCCTGCCCGCCGTGGAGGAGACGGCTGAGTTGCTCAGTTCCGAGACGGTCTTCGAGGGGCCGCTCTTCCGCGTGCTGCGCGACCGCCTCGTCGAGCCGGGAGGCAAAGAGGCTACCCGCGACATCGTTCGCCACAACGGCAGCGTGGTCATCCTGGCCATCGACAACGCCAAAAACAAGCGCGACCCCTGGATTGTGGTCGAGCGGCAGTATCGCCATGCCGCCAACCGGTTCCTCTGGGAGCTGCCGGCCGGCAAGCTGGAACCCGGCGAAGACCCCCTTCTGGGCGCCCAGCGCGAGCTTGCGGAGGAGACCGGCTACCGCGCCAAAAAATGGAAGCTGCTGGTCGAGTACTACGCCAGCCCCGGCTTTCTGGGCGAGTCGATGAAGGTCTTTGTGGCCGAGGGCCTGGTGGCCGGCGACGCCCATCCGGAAGACGACGAGCAGATTGCCTTTCGCCTGGTCAAACTCTCCGATCTGATCAAACTGATCGAAAAGGGCGCGATTCTCGACGGTAAGACGCTCTCCGCCGTGCTTTTGTACGCGCGCGGGATCGCCGGCAAGCGCGGCAAATAGCCGCCAGAGATGGGCCCCGTCCAAACCGTCCTTTCCAGCCAGGGCCGGATGCCGCAATCCGGCCGCGGCTCATTTCTGCTCCCGTTGCCAGTTTTTCTGCATCTTTTCAGGGATTTTCACGTCATAATGCATAGCGGTGGGCATTCCCCAGGTCGTTGCCCGCCGAACTTCACAGGATGTAAGGAAGGCAGGAACCTGTGGCTCAGTACAAAGGGAAGGTCAAGTGGTTCAACAACGCCAAAGGCTACGGATTCATCGGACGGGATGACGGGCCGGATGTATTTGTCCACTACTCATCGATTCAGTTGGACGGATACAAGACGCTGAAAGAGGGCGATGACGTTGAGTTCGACATCGTCCAGGGACAGAAAGGCGCCCAGGCAGATGCAGTGATCCGTCTGCGGGCAGCCGCCGCTCCCAGCCCCAGCGCAGCCTGAAGGCGCGGAAGACCGGGCGTGAGCGTAAGACCGTCGCCGGGCGGGTGAGTTGGGGTGTGCCCAGCGTCTTCCCCTTGTCACAGCGCACTCCAGTCGCCTCCCTTCACGGTCCCCAAAAGCATCGCCTTCGGTGCAAATTCCGTCGCGCCTCCAAATAAATATATGCTTGAATTCATCGTCCATTTCTTGCGCCCATGAGATAAGATAAGGGCGCAATGAGCTTATTCCATCACGAAGAGATTGACGATGCCGCCCGCGGTGAAGAGTTCACCAGGGGCATCAGCCATGTGGTCTGGACCTGGATAGCCGCCACCGTGCTGGTCGTCGGCATCGTCGCCGTTTACGTGCTGGTGAGTCAAAAGCCGCCTGTGGCCAGCGGAGAGATTGTGCAGGTGTGGGCTCACCCCAACCACGTCGTGACCTCGGGGCTCGACGCCAACGGCGAGCCCATGCCCAAACAGAGCTTCGACCAGGTGCTGCTCTTTGCCCGCGTGAAGCTGCTGAACCAGAGCAAGAACCCACTCGTTCTTGAGGATGTGCTGGCCAATCTCAGGCAGAAAGACGGCATCCTGTCCGTCTCCGCCGGAAGCACGGGCCAATATGATGAGGTCTTTCTCGCCTATCCCGAGCTGGCCGCGCTGCATTCCAAAGCGTTTTCGCACCGCGCCACCCTTGCGCCGGGGCAGAGCGAGGAGGGGACCGCCTTCTGGATTTTCCGCATGTCCAGGCAGGAGTGGGACGCGCGCCAGAACTTGAACTTCACCTTCAAGTTTCAATACCAGGGAAACCTGGTGCTTGCGCCCCACACTGCCGTTATGGAACAGTAGGCGGAACCGGCGCGCTCTTGGGCGACGACAGGTACCCCGCTACCTGATTCTTTGAATTGACCGCATTCACCACGATCTCGAACAGCAGCGGCTCCTTGCCACTATAAAACTGCAGCGGCTCGTTCAATCCTTTGTTGTTCTTCGGCACGGGCTTGTCATCCGACACCACCGTCAGGCTGAAAATGTTCTTCTTGGGATCGGCCTTGGTCAGCTCCAGGCTCACCGTGCCCACCGGCTTCTTCTGGCCCTTGGTCAGCGTGAACTCGTAGTAGTTCCGGTCGCCCTTGTGCTTGAGCAGTTCCAGCTCATCGTGATTGCGGGCGATCAGGGTGCTGTGGCCGTCCAAATCCCCCTTCATCGACTGCAACTGGCTGATCGTGGTGGCCAGGTCGCTCTGCGTCTTGCTCAGATCGGTCTTGACCCCGCCCACGTCGGTCTTCACCCCGGAAACATCCGAGGAAAGCCCGGTAACCGCCTGCGCGGTCTTCTTCTGGGCGCTCTCCAGGCGCTGGCTGTCGGCCTGCTCCCGGCGGAGGATCTCCTGAGCGCGGGCATCCATCTGCTTCTGCGTCAGCCCCAGCGACTGGCCCAGCTCCTCGGTGGCCACCTTCAGGCGGGCGTCGGTTTCGCGCAGGTCGGATGACAGCTTCTTGTTCTGCTCCCTGGCATCGGCCAGCGCGGCTTCCTGGCCGTTCAAACGGCTGCTCAGCGACCAGCTCCAGATCAGGCCGCCCACCCCGGCCAGCAGGGCCACGGCAATCGCTGCCAACAATGCGCCCGAGTAGCTCCGGGGGGTATCGTCAAGTGCACTCATGTCTTTGCCTTTCTTTCGCGGTCCGTCTTACGGACCGTTTGTCGTGATAGGTCGCCACCTGTCCGGTTAGACGCCGCTGAAATAGAATTCTATCCTGAAATCCCCGAAATTCTGCCGGGATTCCACCCGGAGCGCCATATTACGAAGCTCTCGCTTCGACCCCCTGAGGTGAATCTACAGAATATAGAAAAATTCCCGCTTGTGCGGGAAAAGCTGCCTGTATTTATACAATACACGCTCGAAAAAGGGCTTCAAGGCCGTTTTTCCGCCCCTGCCGTCCCGCATTTCGTGACAACCATGGAAGCGCTACGATATAAACATCTTTACAGCACTTTCAGGCGGGGCTCTTTTGAATCTCGGGTAAAATGGCCGCATCACCAAAGTACTCACCATTAAGGGAGAAATCCGAAGGCTATGTCGACTGCTGTCGCTGGGAAGGGTTTGGAGGGAGTTGTCGCGGCGAACTCCGGGATCTGCTGGATCGACGGAGACGCGGGCGTTCTCTCCTATCGGGGCATCGACATTCACGAGCTGGCTGTGCACTCCACCTTCGAGGAGACCACCAGCCTGCTGTGGAACGGCATTCTTCCCAATGAGCTTGAACTGCGCGAGTTCGAGTCGCAACTCACGCTGGCCCGTTCGCTCGACCAGCGCATGATCCAGATGCTGCGCTCCTTTCCCCGCACGGCCACCCCCATGGAGGTGCTGCGCACGGCGGTCTCCGCGCTCAGCTTCTACGATGCCGACGAGAAGGACAACTCCCATGACGCCAACGTGCGCAAGTGCTTCAACCTGACCGCGCAGTTCGCCATGATCGTCGCCATCTATGACCGCCTGCGCAAGGGCCTCAAGATGGTGCCGCCAGACCGTTCGCTGAACCACGCCGCCAACTTCCTGTGGATGCTCAACGGCGTCAAGCCCTCCGAGACCGCCGTCAAAACTATGGACATGGCGCTGGTGCTGCACGCCGAGCACGAGCTGAACGCCTCCACCTTTGCCGCCCGCGTCATCGCCGCCACCCTGGCCGATGTCCACTCGGCCGTCACTGGCGCCCTCGGCGCGCTCAAGGGGCCGCTGCACGGCGGCGCCAACGAAGGCGTCATGCGCATGCTCTACGAAATCGACAAGGCCGGCGCCGACCCGGTCGAATACGTCAAGGGCATGCTGGCTGCCCGGCAGAAGATCTCCGGCTTCGGCCATCGCGTCTACAAAACCGAGGACCCCCGCGCCACCCACCTGCGCAAGATGAGCGAGCAGTTGGGCAAGGACGCCGGCGTGCCCAAGTGGTTCGATTATTCCCGCGCCATCGAGCTGTACATCAACGCCGACAAGAAGCTCAACGCCAACGTGGACTTCTACTCCGCCTCCACCTACGCCACGCTGGGCATCGACATCGACCTCTACACCCCCATCTTCGCCATCAGCCGCATCGCCGGATGGGCCGCCCACATCATCGAGCAGTTGGACGACAACCGCCTCATCCGCCCCCGCGCCGAATACATCGGCCCGCCTTACCCCGCGCCGTATATTCCCATGGAGGAACGCGGATAATACAGTGGTCAGTGGTCAAATGATTGCGCCTTTTGAATTACGCGGATGAGATAATTTCCACCATGACCGCAAAGCCCCGAAAGCCCTCCTCGCTCGTTGATACCCGGACGGCTTATTGCGGGGATAATCTGGATCAACTCAGGAAACTGCCGGATGCCTGCGTAGATTTGATTTATATTGATCCGCCATTTAACTCCAACCGGAACTATGAAATCTTTTGGGGAGAAACGAAAGAAAAACGCGCATTCGACGACCGCAACGAATCCACGCAAGCCTATATCGATTTCATGCGCCCGCGCTGCGTGGAAATGGCCCGGGTTCTCAAGAGCAAAGGCAGCTTTTATTATCATTGCGATTGGCACGCCAGCCATTATGTCAAGGTGATGCTTGATCGGATTCTTGGAGAAAATAGCTTTATCAATGAAATTGTGTGGGCTTACGAATCGGGCGGAAGAGCCATATCTCATTTCCATCGCAAGCATGATGTTCTATTCCTATACTCCCCGTCCGCCAACACAAAGGCTTACACCTTCAACGGAAAGGATGTGGCAATTCCGCGCGGCCGGTGTGAATGGTGCGGCTCCACATTATTGAAATGGAATAACTTGAAGAAAAATGTCGATGAGAAAGGCAGAATATACAGGACGATCAACAGCGCTGGGAAGCTTTATAGGTATTATGACGATGAGCCCGTGATTCCAGGCGACGTGTGGCACATCAGTCATTTGCAGCAAAAAGACCCCGAACGGCTTGGCTATCCTACCCAAAAGCCGCTCGCCTTGCTGGATCGCATCATCAAAACCTCAACCAACGCAAACGATATTGTTCTCGATGCATTTTGCGGGTGTGGAACGGCGCTCGTTGCGGCTCAGAATCTTGGCAGGCAATGGATTGGAATAGATATTTCCCCGACAGCTTGCCGGGTCATGGCAAAACGGCTGCGGGACGTGTGCGGACTTCAAGAAGATGAGACGCTTTGGAAATCAGGGCGCGGCTTCGTTGTGCGCGATCTGCCGTGGACTGAGAAACAGCTAAGGGCAATCCCGCCGTTTGAATTCGAGAACTGGGCGGTCATCGCTCTTGGCGGCATCCCCAACAAAGCGCAAGTGGGCGACATGGGTATAGACGGGCGCATCTACCCGGTATCTTCCATGCCCACTAAAAGCGGGAAAATAGCCGGAGAACTCGACTTCATGAACGTCTGGTACCCGATTCAGGTTAAGCAAAAGGACAAGGCAGGCAGGCCGGATATTGATTTGTTCGCGGCCGCCATGATGCGCGAAAAACGCGCGAAAGGGTTCTTTGTCTCCTTCGAGTTCACATCGGATGCTCTGAGGGAAGTAGATGCCTTTTATCGGCGTGAGCGCCTCGTCATTGTACCGCTCACGGTGCGGGAAATACTGGAGAAATCCATCGCAGGAAAACCCGCATAGGGATTGGTCGCCGGGCCCAGCGCGACACTATCTTAGGAAGCCTGCCGCGCCTTCCACAACAGATACAGCCCCCAGGCAGCCAGCGTGCAGCCGTCGCGGATCGCGCCGTCGCGCATCATCTCCTCGAACTCACCAACGGAAACCGAGCGAACCGCCAGGTCGTGCTCCTCGGCGTCCGGCTTTATCTCCGCGTGCGTCAGCCCGGTGGCCAGATACACGTGCTGCTTCTGGCGCGTAAACCCGTAGGCGACCCACAACTCTCCCAGGCAGGTCATCTGCGCGGCCTGCAGGCCGGTCTCCTCTTTCAGTTCGCCGCGCGCCAACTCTTCGGGGTTTTCAACTTCCATCTCCCAGCCGCCCTGCGGCAGCTCCAGAGCCCGCTCCCCGATGGTGTAGCGGAATTGCTCCACCAGCCAGACGCGCCCCTGGTCGATGGGCAGGATGATGGCCGAGTCGTGCTTCTCCACCACGCCGTAGATGCCCTTCTCGCCGTTGGACCGCAGAATCTCATCTTCTCGTACCCGCATCCAGTGGTTGCGATAGACCTCGCGGCTGGCAAGCGTGGTGATGGAGTGGCCGGCAATGGCTGGAGTCGAGTTCATGAGGTCTCCTCGGCGCTCAATGCGTCTATCCTTCCTTTATTGTTGCTTTAAAATAGCCGCGCTTGATAAAAATACCATTTATTCTTCCCACATCCGGTACTGCCGCAGCCGCCCCACCAGCGAGGCCGGCCCGCTCACTGTCAACCGGACAAGGTTGCCTTCGTACTCCCTGCTGTGCACAACCATCCCCGCCTCAATGGCCGCGAGCACCCCACCCTCCTGCTGCGGCACGCGCAACTCCGCGTCAATCACCGGGTCGGAGTGCAGCGCGCGATCGATGGCCGCGAGCAGCGCCTCCATCCCTTCGCCGGTGCGCGCTGAAACCGCCACCTCGCCGCGCGTCTGGTACCGCGCTGCAAGCCCTTCGCGCTCATGCTCCCCCAGCAGGTCGATTTTGTTCAGCACCTCGATGCGCGGCTTGCCAAGCGATTCCAGTTCGCCCAGAACCTTCTCCACCTGCGTCTTTTGTTCTTCTCCGTAAGTCGATGCCGCGTCGCGGACGTGCAGCAGAACCTCGGCCTGGACCACCTCTTCCAGCGTGGCGCGGAAGCTGGTCACCAGCGTGTGCGGCAGGTTGCGGATGAAGCCCACCGTGTCCGACAGCAGAACCTTGCGGCGGCTGGGCAGCTCGATGGCCCGCAGTTTCGGGTCCAGCGTGGCGAACATCCTCGGCGATTGCAGCACGGCCGCGCCGGTCAGTTGGTTGAAGAGCGTGCTCTTGCCAGCGTTGGTGTAGCCCACCAGCGCCACCGTGGGCGCCGACGCCGACTCGCGCCGCCCGCGCTGCTGCTTGCGCACCCGGCGCACCGCGTCCAGGTCAATTTTCAGCCGGTCGATGCGCCGCTTGATTTGCCGGCGGTCGGTCTCCAGCTTGGTTTCGCCCGGTCCGCGCGTGCCGATGCCGCCGCCCAACTGCGACATCGCCTTGCCCTTGCCGGTCAGCCGCGGCAGCATGTACTCCAGTTGCGCCAGCTCCACCTGCAACTGCCCCTCGCGCGTGCGGGCGTGACGGGCAAAAATATCCAGAATTAATTGTGTCCGGTCCAGAACGCGGCAGGGAAGCGCCGCCTCCAGGTTGCGCAACTGGGTCGGTGTCAGGTCGTGGTCGAAGAGCACCAGGTCGGCCTCTACTGAAGCGGCCACCCCGGCAATCTCCTCCACCTTGCCGGAGCCGATCAGCGTGGCTGGGTCGGGCCGCGTGCGCCGCTGCATGATCTTCGCGGCCACCACGCCGCCGGCGCTTGAAACCAGTTCGCGAAACTCGGCAAGAGACTCTTCTGCGTCCAGTTCGGTGGACGAACGCGCCGCCGCCGCTCTGGCCGCGGAAATGCCCGTACCAGGATGAACATCCGCATTGTCTCCGAAATCCGCGGCGGCCGGCTCCGCGCACACAACCACTCCCCGCGCCTCCGCCTGGGTTGCGTGGTTGCCGCGGGAGCGGACCACGCCCAGGTCCACTCCCACCAATACCGCCCGCTCCGGTCCTCCATCCCCTGTCGCCAGGGTGGATGGCCGGACGCCTGTCCTGTTCGCTTCAACGGCCAAAGGAGACCGCTCCCCGCCTGCTATCGCGGCTCCCCAACGGCTGGAGCCGCGGACAGAGCTGCGGCCGGGGCCGGGCCAAGGTCGGGGAACGCGCCGGCCGGACGGTGCTCGCTGTGCAGCACGCCCCGGTTGCTCACTACCGTCGATATGGCGTGCTTGAAGATCAATTGCTCCTGGCTGTTGTTCTCCAGAAGCACGGAATACTTGTCAAACGACCGGATCTTTCCCGTGAGCTTGACGCCGCTGACCAGATAAATCGTGATGGGGGTCTTGTCCTTGCGGACCGTGTTCAGGTACGTGTCCTGAATGTTTTGTGCCGGCTTGTTTTCCATGTGCCGATCTCCTGCTTTCCTTGGGGGGGGTGAATGCTAATGAATAGCATGTACGCGCACAAATCAGCGGGTGCGGCGCCGGAAGCTCCAGAGCCGCCAACTCCCGCAATTTACTAACAATATAGAGCTTTACTAATCTTTTCAACCCTTACTTTCCGCAATTTTCTTTTTTTCGTCCGCATTCCGCCGCCGCCCGGCTCCACGTGGTGGATGCCCCATGCCCCGCTTTTGGGACCTGGGAGTCCATGCGGCTGCTAGCATAGTGGTGTGAAAACCGAGCCGAATCCTCCGCCCAGCCCCGCCGCAACCGCCCAGCCGGTGCCCATGCTGGACCTCAAGCGCCAGTACCAGCCCCTCTACCGCGAACTCATGGAGGCACTCGGCTCTGTCCTGGCTACGCAGCAATTCATCCTGGGCGAGCCGGTGGCCGCCTTTGAAAAAGCCGCAGCGGAGCGGTTGGGCGTGGCCCATGCCATCGGCTGCTCCTCGGGCACCGACGCCCTCTGGCTGGCTCTGGCCGCAGCCGGCATCGGCCCCGGTCAGGACGTCGTCACCACCCCCTTCAGCTTCTTCGCCTCGGTCAGCGCCATCCTCCGCGCCGGGGCCACTCCGCTTCTGGCCGACATCGAGCCCGCCACCTTCAACCTTAGCCCTGTCGCCGTCGAAGCCCTCCTCAATGGTCCGCAAGACTCGTCCGTTCGCGCCATTCTCCCCGTCCATCTCTACGGCCAATGCGCCGACTGGACTGCCTTCGCCCGCCTCGCAAAAGAGCGCAATCTCAAGCTGATTGAAGACGCCGCCCAGGCCTGGGGCGCTGAATATCATAGAGTTGAAACCGGGGTCCCCAGCGACAGGTCTTCGTCGCTGGGGTGGAAAGCCGGCGCTTTAGGCGATGCCGCCGCCTTCAGCTTCTACCCCACCAAGAACCTCAGCGCCGCGGGCGACGCCGGCATGGTCACCACCAATTCTGACGTACTGGCCGAGCGCGCCCGTATGCTGCGCCAGCACGGAATGCGCCGCCGCTACCACCACGACGAAACCGGCTGGAACGCCCGCATGGACGGCTTTCAGGGAGCTATCCTCACCGTCAAGCTCCGCTACATCGACGGCTGGAATCAGCTACGCCGCACCGTCGCCCGGCGCTATCATGCGCTCTTTCATGCCGCGGAATTGGTCGAGGCCGGCCCCTATCCCATCCACGGAATAGTCCTGCCGCAAGAGGTCCGTGGCACGCATCACGTTTGGCATCAATACGTTATCCGCACCACCCGCCGCGACGGTTTGCGCCAATTCCTTACCGAACGCAAGATCGGCTCGGAGATCTACTACCCCGTCCCGCTGCATCTGCAAGCGGCGTTGAAGAGCCTGGGCTACAGCGAGGGCAGCTTCCCCGAGGCCGAGCGAGCAGCGCGAGAGGTCTTGGCCCTGCCCATCTTCCCCGAGCTGCGCGAGGACGAACAGCAGACGGTCGTCAGCGCCATCGCAGAGTTTTTGAGCTGAGCGGCGTTCGGGATTATTTCTGATCGATGGGTATCCACTCTTGTTCGGGAAACCCTGAGATGTGGGCCAGCCGCCGAATGGGTGATAATGATGAGCATGGGTACTGCCTCATTCCGGTGGGAATCGGAGCTAAGCCATAGCTTTCTGGAACACGTGCGCCCGACACTGTGGACTCGGTATTCGACCGGAAGGTGGGTTCTTGCTCACGAAAGTACCTGCTCCGAGGGAAGGGCAGACATCGTATGGGGGCGATTTGAACCTGGGCAGAGCCCCACTCAATTTCGTAAGCATTCGGCGTTGCTTCGGAATCCAACTGCTAGCCGACTTCTAGCGGCATTACGACAGCGTACTGCTCAGTCGGAGGGAGATCTGATCGAGAGGCTAGGGGTCACTCTTCCCGTATTTAGGAAATGGTTGAGAGCTCTTCTAGAGGCTGGTTTCATTGTTGAAACCAGCGACCACCGCTTTCGAACAATTTCAAGTCGCGTATTCCCTATAGTGGAGATATGTTCATTTGAGCTAAAGCTCAAAGACTGGAGACGTGCTCTATATCAAGCAACTCGCTATCGAAGCTTTTCCCACCGAGTCTTCGTCGTGATGCCAAGCGAGAGGGCGAATGTCGCTTTCAGATATCAAGATAGTTTTCGAAAGGCGAATATTGGGCTGGTGTCGCATAATGCGACCGGCGATACGAAAGTTCTGATAAGACCGGTAAAACGTCAGCCAAACGCCGAGTACCGGACAATCATGGCTCTGGGAATGTTCAGCGAATCTGGCGTTAGAGGGAAGCAATCTCTCGAAAAGTCCCTATAGCTTCACTCCACTGTTCGAGATGTTCTGAGCCGGATTGCGGTCCGAAGACTACCCCTTCGTTTGTAAGCATCAGGTACAGTTCCTGTGCCGCAACGATTCTCTTTTCGATAACCGATAAATTCTTAGAAACGTCCTCGCCAATATGTTCCTCAATCGTTTTGAGAGATTCCCAATGTTGGAGTTCGGAGGAACGTGCGTTCCAGTCCGAACTTTCAGGGCTGTCAGCATCGACAATGACCTCGTCGAAGGGAACGCCAGAAAGCACTGCGTCAAGCGCCCCATTCTCATAGATAAGTTGGAGCTCGCTCAACAGGATTGAGTTAAGAAGTGGAGTTGATGTGTATCGCAATCTTGGTAGTTTCCCTCCCGGCTTCTGCTTTGTGAACGACCTCTTATGAAACTGACGCAAGCTTTGGCTCCATCCGGACGCGAAGGCCGTACTCCCCACGGAGCGGAAGAGGAGGCCGCAAAAATCGGTGAAGCCATTGATAACTTCTAGGCCGTTGATGCTCCCGAGGACATAAGTTAGGTACAAGGCGTTGGCAAGCCGCTCCGACTCGAAACGTTGCGAATACGAACTGTCTTCACGCGAAAAAATAATGTATGCTCCAGACATTGCCTCCCAAGAGGTGACTTGGTCCAAAAAGGCATCAAGCTCTATCCTGGATTCCAACGCTTGTTCACCAATTACGAAGCTTAGAAGCAAAGGGGGAGCGTTCTTAATGCTGGCGTGGTAATCCAGGGAGGCGTCAGCAAGGTTTAGCGCAGTCTGACACCATTTGCTTTCGAACGAATCGAAGATCACAGTCGGTGAAAGAAGTCGATCAACTGATAAAGTCAACTCGTAATCAAGAGTCGCTTTCACGTGGCCTGAAATTTTCTTTACGCCGATAAAGTCGGCTGATGTACGTCCGACCTTGTAGTATGGATAATCAGGTAAAAACCGGTCATTTGCGGGGATTATTGCAGAGACGTGAAATTGAGGATCAAGGAATACTTGTCCGCCTTTCTCCCGAACTGTCTCGACGCAGCTCTCAATATTCTCAATCTTTTCATTTCGAGCTCCGAAGATTACCCCGTCGATACTTCCCGAATCCAATGCAGCATCGATCTTATCTGACTTACCATGCCCATGCTGTACAAACATCGCCATTACCTAACCTCCTGTACTTGCGCAAGCGCTTCGCGCAATTGATCAATCCGTCGATAACGCAAGTGAGGCGATTTCCCCAGCATTCGCAAAATCACGTTGTCTAATGCGACCGGTATGGCAGCGTTGAGCGAACTCGGCGGAGCGGGGTTATGCTTCGTAATTTTGGAGAATAGATGAGGGGCGCTAGTCGTCGGAGAGAAGAATGGATGTTGCCCAGTAGCGGCCTCATAGAGCGTAACGCCCAAAGAGAAAATGTCGGAGCGGAAGTCCATAGTTCGTCTGTTTGTGTAGTCGAATTGCTCCGGGCTGAAGTATGCCATCGTGCCGACCGAGAATCCCGCGCTGATAGATTCTCCAGCAACGTCGAATGCTAAACCTGCGTCTAGAAGCACGTAACCAGTTCCATCGGCTCTGCGCATAATGTTTCCGGGTTTGATATCTCTGTGTATTTTCCCAAGCGACCAAAGATCGGCGATTGCCGAGCACATATGCAAACCAAGACGCACTACGTCATCAGTTTGCATGGGCCCCTCGTTTTTCAGCACTTCTTTGAGTGCTTGGCCGTCGATAAATTCTTCTGAAAAGTACAAGACGTTCTGGTCTGCGGTGCAGGCTGTTGCCAAGCCAATTGGTCCTAGCTTCACCATGTGAGGTGAAGTGCATTCTTGCATGATCTGAGTCTCACGCTGCGCTCGCAGGACCGTCTCGTCTATGTCTTCATTTTCCGGGTTGAACGTGTCGGAAAGAAGCGCAAACTTCAAAGCGATTGGCTGGTCGTTGTAGATGGCGCGGAACACAACCTTCTGCCCTCCATGCCCTATCAGTGCGGCTGACTTGATCTCTGGAATAAGGGCCTTGATGTCTCCCTCGGTAATATTCGGTAGCGGCATACGATGAGCCTACTACCTTTTCTGGAATCTTTCCACCCCGGCATTAAAAATGGCCGGTTTGAGAAATTGGTGCTTTTCCACTACGCTCGGGATCACGGCCCAATATACCAAAGCCCCCCACCTTGCGGCAGGGGGCTTTTTTTGAGATGGTGCCGGTTTACGCGCTGAAGAGCAGCACACCGGCGGGTTTTTCTTCGCTGGGCGTCTCGTCGGCGGTGATGGGGCGATAGAAGAGCTGGTCAGCTTCCAGGTAGACCTCAAGGAAGGCGGGGCGTGCGGTGATTTGGCCGGCGATCATGGCTTCGCTCAGGGGGTCCTCGACGTAGCGTTGCAGGGCGCGGCGCAGGGGACGGGCGCCGTAGCTGCGGTCCACCAGGGTCTTTTCGAGAATCCACTTCTTGGCTTCCTCGGTGACCGAGATGGTGATGGACTTCTGCGCCAGATTGGTATTGAGCTGCTGAACCATCAGCTCGACAATCTGGATCAGGTCGGCATCGTTGAGCGCCTGGAAGATGATGACCTCGTCGAGGCGGTTGAGGAACTCAGGGTTAAAGGTCTTTTTGACCTCGCCTTTGACCAGCTCCTCGACCTTGTCGCTGACCATGTCGTCGCGGTCGCTGGCGAAGCCCAGACCCTGCTTCTTTTGCAGGTGGCGCGCGCCGATGTTGGAGGTCATGATGACGATGACGTTCTTGAAATCGACGGTGTTGCCCAGGCCGTCGGTCAACTGGCCGTCCTCAAAGACCTGGAGGAGGATGTTGAAGACATCGGGGTGGGCCTTCTCGATTTCGTCGAGCAGGACGACGGAATACGGCGACCGCTTGACACGCTCGGTGAGCTGGCCGCCCTCCTCGTAGCCCACGTAGCCCGGAGGCGAGCCGATGAGCTTGGAGACGGAGTGCTTCTCCATGAACTCCGACATATCGAAGCGGATGAGGGCCTTGTCGGAGCCGAAGAGGAAGTGGGCGAGGGTGCGGGCCATCTCGGTCTTGCCGACGCCGGTGGGGCCGAGAAACAAAAAACTCCCAATCGGCCGGTTGGGCGATTTGAGGCCTGCGCGGGAGCGGCGAATGGCGCGGGCGAGGGCGTTGATGGCTTTGTCTTGCGAGATGACGCGCTTGTGCAGCTCTTCTTCGACGCGCAGCAATTTTTGCGTCTCTTCTTCCTTGATGCTGGTGATAGGCACGCCGGTCCAGCGGCTGACCACGTCTTCGATGTCCTCGCGGGCGACGATGCCGCTGGCGGAGTCGTCGAGGTGGTACTTGTCGCGCAGGGCGCGCAGGGTTTCGCGCTCCTTGCGCTCCTCATCGGAGTAGAAGCGAGCCTTCTCGAATTCGTGATTGGCAATGGCCGAGTCCATGCGATGCACGATGAACTTGATGCGCTTCTGGACTTCGGTGATCTCCTCGGGGAGCGAGGTCTGGCGGAGCTTGACGCGTGCGCCGGCCTCATCGATGAGGTCGATGGCCTTGTCGGGCAGGAAGCGGTCGGGGATGTAGCGGCTGGCGTGGGAGACGGCGAACTCGACGGCGGCATCGGTGTAGCTGACGGCGTGGAATTTTTCGTAGCGGTCCTTGATGCCGTGGATGATCTTGATGGCTTCGGCCTCGCTGGGCGGAGGCACCTTGACGGCCTGGAAGCGGCGCTCGAGGGAGCGGTCCTTCTCGATGGATTTGCGGAACTCGCCCGGCGTGGTGGCGCCGATGCACTGAATTTCACCGCGGGAGAGGGCGGGCTTGAGGATGTTAGCCGCGTCCAGCGAGCCCTCGGCGGAGCCCGCGCCGACCAGGGTGTGCAGCTCGTCGATGAAGATGATGGAGTTCTGATTTTCCATCAGCTCTTTCATGATGTTCTTGAGGCGCTCCTCGAACTGGCCGCGGTACTTGGTGCCGGCGACGATGAGGGAGAGGTCGAGGCCGAGGATGCGCTTTTCAGAGAGGAAGCTGGGGACTTCGCCGTCGGCGATGCGCTGGGCGAGGCCTTCGACGATGGCCGTCTTGCCGACGCCGGGCTCACCGATCAGGACGGGATTATTTTTGGTGCGGCGGCAGAGAATCTGGACGACGCGCTCCAGTTCGCCGTCGCGGCCCACGAGGGGATCAAGCTGGCCGTCCATGGCCGCCTGGGTGAGGTCGCGGCTGAACTCGCTCAGCAGGTTGGACTCGCGCTGGCGCTGCTGCTGCGGCTGGGTTTTTTCCTGGGTGATGCGGCCCAACTCTTCGCGAATCTGCACCAGCTTGAGGCCGCGCTCCATCAGTATCTCGGAGGCAAAGCACTTTTCCTCGCGCAGGATGCCCAACAGCAGATGCTCGGTGCCGATGTGCTTGTGGCCGAGCCGTTCGGCCTCCTCGGCGGCATAGGCCAGGACGCGCTTGCACTCGTTCGATAGCGGCAGGTCCACGGAGGTCGAGACCTTTTCGCGGATGGTGGTGTGCGCCTCGATCTGCTTGCGAATCGAATCCACCGAGGCGTGGGAGCGCAGGAAGCGGTTGGTCAACGCCTTGTCTTCGCGCAGCAGGCCGAGCAGCAGATGCTCGCTCTCGATGTAGGGCGAACCGAACTGGCTGGCCTCATAGCGCGCGAAGAAGATCACGCGCCGCGCCTTTTCCGTATAGCGTTCGAACATCATGGCCTCCCGTTTCCCAACTTGTTGCAAGCAACTTAAAACCAGCTCAAAGCGCCGCTTGCTTAATTAGACTCCCGAACCGCCCGGAGCGACGCATTTTTGCTCAAATCTTTCCGGCGCGAGGTCCCGTTTGAGGAGTATACCTCGGCGGCGCGGTTAACCGGCGGCCGGCCAGTTTTCCCGCTTCCAGGCGCAAGATTCGCGTACAGCGCGCGGCCAAGTCAAGGTTATGCGTCACAAGGATGGAGGTGAGGCCGTGGGTTGCGTGCAGCCGCTCGATCAGGTCGAAGACGCGACCGGCGGTGGTCTCGTCCAGGTCGCCGGTGGGCTCGTCGGCCAGCAGCAGACGGGGCTGGTTGACCAGGGCGCGGGCCAGCGCCACGCGCTGCTGCTCGCCGCCGCTGAGTTCGCCGGGGCGATGGCCGCCACGATCCCCGAGATCTACCTCCCCGAGCCAGTTGGCCGCTACTGCCGAGGCATCCCGCTTGTTGACGCCGCGTGCCAGCAGCGGCATGGCCACGTTTTCCAGAGCGGTGAACTCCGGCAGCAGGTAATGAAACTGCCAGACGTAGCCGATTTCGCGATTGCGGAAGGCCGCTGCCTCCTGCGGCGAAAGCTGGGCCACGTTGACCGAGGCGCAGATTACCGTTCCCGCAGTGGGCGCGTCCAGAGAGCCCAGAATGTGCAGAAGCGTGCTCTTTCCGGCGCCGGACTGGCCCACGATGGCCACCATCTCGCCGGCCTGGACATCGAGGCTGAGGCCCTGAAAGAGGGTGAGCGAGCCGCGCGCGGTAGTGTAGGTTTTTTCCAGATTCCGGACCTGAATGATGGGGGGGATGGCGGGGGCCTGGCCGGCTTTTGCCCGCGGCTTCGTCTCCTGCGCAGTTCGGGTGCGCTTGCGGTCAACCTGTGGAATGGCTTTTATCATCCGGCTGGCCTTATTTTATCGTGTTGGGGGCGGATTCTGCGCCTGCTGGAGTTCCTTTGGTAACGACTGGATCAAGAGTGACAGGACGCGCGAAAAAGGCTCTGCGCCGGAAGAGAAGTTTTTTGGCTAAAAATTGGACAAAAAAGGCCATGGCATGCCTTCATGGCGTTGCGGGCGGGAGGGCTGCGGGGTTGAGCCGGGCGATGCGCCCGTTCGGGCCAACCACGAAGGGCAGCGAAAGCGCGTTCCAGTTGCCGTCGTCGAGGGGCTGCCAGGTCTTGCCGTCATCGCGGCTGATGTCGGAACCGTTGGTTCCGACGGTGATCCAGAGTTTGAGGGATTCAGACCATTGGACGGCGGAGCGGAAGCCATGGGGCGGAATCTTCGCCGCTGCCCAACTTTTGCCATAATCCCTCGTGTAGGCGGCTGTGCCCTGCGTTTCACCTGGCTTCTTGTAATCGCCGCCGACCACGATTTCCACCCTCATCGAACCGCTCGGATTTTCATTCCAGGCCAGGGAAAAGGCCCCGCCGGTTTCGCCGGTGCTGCGAAGTGGGAGTTGCTGCGGAAGTTCCCAAATCCAGTCATCCGTACAATTGGAAGCGGAGAGCCCACACGCCCTTCCGAAGCTCGCTGAATACTCATTCACGTTAACAGGATCGTTACCCACGAAATCGAAGAGAAAGGTGCCGGTTGCCCGGAGTGTAAGGGCAGAGTTGCTTGCCGCGAAAATATCAGCTACCGGAGATTGAACTTTTAATTGCTCCTCATCCGAGAAGGATTTCCAACTCCGCCCTCCGTCAGAGGTTACCCGCGCATAAAACCTTCCGTTTACCGGGTCTCCAATCAGAACTCCGGTGTTTCTATCGAAAAATCGGAAAGCATCCCAGAATCCGGCTTTCTCAGTGTTGACCAATAACAATCGCCACGTCTTACACGCGTCCTCCGTCTTGTATAGCCAGCTCTTTTCGCCCGGCCCGGATGCCATCACGATTGCGGTCTGCGCATCCCACGCTTGCACGCCGCGAAAGTCCAATGTTGCGCCGTCCTTTGCCGCGTCAGGAACCGCGCACTTCTGCCAGTGCGCGCCGCCGTCGATGGTCCTCAGCACCGTTCCGCCGGTGCCGCTGGCCCAGGCTACTGTGCCATCGACCGAATCAATTCCGCGCAGGCCCGCGGTTGTGCCGGAGTCCTGCATCTGCCAGGGCGTCTTTGCCGGGGTGGGAGATTGGGCAACAGCAAAGGCCGAAACAGCCAGAAGCATAGTGAGACGGATAGCTTGCATGGCTGGAAGTATAGACGTGCGCTCTGCGTTCACGCCAGAGGCGTTTCAGTACGCGACTTTGTTTGGCGAGGCGATCCAGGCGGCAAAGCTGGCCCAGGCTTCTTCGCTGAGCAGTTGCGTGGCGGGGAGCGTGCGCGCGGGCTGGTTTTTGCGCAGCTCATCGTAGAGAAAGGCGTCGTCGAAGCCGGCGCGGGCTGCGTCGGCTGCGCTTGCCCCGTAGTAGAGGCCGTCAATGCGCGCCCAGTAGGCGGCGGCCAGGCACATGGGGCAGGGCTCGCAACTCGAGTAGAGCTGGCAGCCGGCCAGCGAAAAGGTTCCCAGAGCCTTCGAGGCGGCGCGAATGGCGTTCACTTCGCCGTGCGCCGTGGGGTCGTGAGCGGCGGTCACGGTGTTCACGCCCTCGCCCACAATGCGGCCATCGCGCACGATGACGGCGCCAAACGGACCGCCCGCGCCGCTGAGCACATTTTCGGTGGCCAACGCGATGGCGCGGCGCAAAAACTCGGGATTTGCCGGTATCGGCATCGCTGACTTGCTCCAGGATTCCTCGGAAGCAAGTAAAAATATAGCACAGGCAATGACCTAGAATCTGAGCATGGTTACCGCCCGCTCTACGCTGGAAGCTTTGAATGCCCGCATCGTTGTCTGCAAGCGCTGTTCGCGGCTGCGCGCGTATTGTGCCGAGGTGGCGCGGGTGCGCCGCCGCGCCTATGCCGATTGCGAGTACTGGGGCAAGCCCGTGCCTTCGTTCGGCGACCCGAGTGCGCGGGTGATGGCGCTGGGACTGGCGCCGGGCGCGCACGGCTCCAATCGCACCGGGAGGATCTTTACCGGCGACGGGTCGGGATATTTTTTCTACCCCGTGCTGCATGAGGCCGGCTTTGCCTCGCAACCCCTGGCCGTGAGCCGCGACGACGGCATGAAACTCACCGATTTGTGGATCAGCGCGCTGGTGCGCTGCGCTCCGCCAGCCAACAAGCCCGCGCCGGAGGAGCAGCGCAACTGCGCTCCTTTTCTCGACGAGGAGATCGGCCTGCTCAGGAATCTGCGCGTGGTGGTCTGCCTGGGCAAGATCGCCTTCGACGGTTTTCTGGCGCACGCGCGTCGGAGCGGGCAGTTGCCGTCGCGCTCCGGCCTGGCCTTCGCGCACGGCGCGGAGTTTACCTTGCCCAATGGGGTGGCCGTGATCGCCAGCTATCATCCCTCGCAGCAAAACACCAACACCGGCAAGCTGACGCGGCCTATGCTGCTGAAGATTTTTCTGCGGGCAAGGGAGCTAGCGGGATTGGGGTGAGCTGAGCGTAAACTGGGAGGCGTGATGGACAAGATCGCGAAAGACATTCTGAAGGAATTGCTTTCGGCGGAGAAGAACATTGCGCCACCGGCGGAGCGTGCGCAGGCGGGCGGAGGGAAGACTGCGTTGCATTCGGATCACTGGACTTCAGCCGTTTTATTGGAGCGGGCGGCGTACCTGCACAAGCTGGCCAGGCAGGGCGACGGCTCGGCCAGCGAGACGCTGAAGGAGTATCCGCGGCATTGCGCCATGCTCTCGTTTCGCAGCCGCGACGGCGAGGCCGAGGTGCATGAGAACTTTGCCGATGTCTTTTATGTGCTCGACGGGCGCGCCACGCTGGTGACCGGCGGCACGGTGGCGGGCGCGCGATTGACGAAGCCGGGAGAGACGCGCGGGACTTCGATTGAGGGCGGCGCGCGGCAGGAGCTGCGGGCGGGCGATGTGGCGCACGTGCCGGCGGGCTTGTCGCATCAGATGCTGGTGGCCGGCGAGCATACGGTCACCTGCCTGGTGATGAAGGTGCAGGAGAAGCTGTAAAGGCGCGATACTTCCGGTCAATTCGGACAAGGGGAGTGCTACGATGATTACTGGAGAGGTTCCATGAAGATCAGCACGGTGCGCGAATTCCAGGACGATGCAGCGGGGATGCTGCGCGCCAAGGACCCGATTCTGGTGACGCGCCGCGGCCGCCTGGCCGGCATCTTCTTTCCCCGTCCGGAGACTACACTGCCCGTGGAATTGAAACGCGAGATGTTTTCCGTTTTGAGCGCGGAGGTTGCACGCCAGATTTCCAAGCGCGGACTTAGCGAGGAAGGGATTCTCGCCGATTTCAAATCCTGGCGAAAGAAGCGCCGTGAAGATGGAGCACACGGCAACCCACTCGTTACTGTTCCTCCTTCACGATCCTCCACCCGTCGTCATACTTCTTGAACTGCAAACTTCCCGTCCCCTTCTTTGCAGCTATATCGTTCTCGCTGGGCCAACTAGAATTCGAGCCCGGACAGAAGAGTGGTTTTTCGGATGCAATTTCCGGGATCGAACACTTTGCGAAATCGTCCTTAGTCAGCTGGGCGATTCGCGCGTAGAGCGGAGTTGGACTATATCCATACGTGAATTCAACAGTTGCATTATTTCCCTCCTGCGTAATGCCGGTGACCGTGGGATTGGAAGGCTTCGCAAGTACTATCCTGATGTATTCTAGGTTCTCATTCGATATAAACATCCCCTTCGAAAAATCCTCCACGTCCCGTGATGTAATGACAGAGAAGTTGAACCACTTATTATGTTCTTTACACTCTGGCTGTGGACTGCATTCATACCAAAACGTGTCCGGTGCCTTTTGAAGAACTCCTGCTTCTGCCAGGTGATTAAGGAAGCTTAAAAATAACTGAGCGTGCAATTTCCCTGTCTCGACGTTAAACCCGTTCTCTCGCCAAAACTGCTCATCTAATCTTACCTGGAGGTGCGTCTCTGCCTTGATCTCCTCACCGAATTGACCAGAGGCCATATTCTCGCGAAGAATGCGTTGAGCCGTACTCCGGGTAAGCTGTTGCCCTGAGCAACCAGTCACTCCTAAGCAAAGCGCGAGGATTACCACCATTTTCCTTGACATCGATCTTTCTCCTTTCCATTGCCCTCCCGCTCAGAGAATGAACGGATGTATGCCATAGCATACGTGTTGCCGATAGCGTACATCCATGCTGTATGGGTGTCAACAGATATTTGCATCAGAATTGGGAAGCGCATCCGCGCGCTGCGGCTCAAACGCCACTGGACGCAGGAAATGCTTGCCGATCACGCCGTTCTCGGCAGGGTATACCTATCAGAAATTGAGAACGGACGCAAGGAAGTGTGTGTCCGTACGCTTGAACGGATTGCAGATGCCCTCTCCGTCTCTCTTGAGGAATTCTTCCAAGGATTGCGATAGAGAGGACGGCGTATCCATCGATACTCCCAAGTCTCAGAAGCGAGACCTGCGGTACCCGAATTTATAGGCTATAGAGTAGCTATCAGCCCGCTTTTTCCAGCAGGCAGAGGGAGAGGTCGCGGCGCTCGACCATGTCGCTGGTGATTTCCAGGTCGCGGACTCGCTTGTTGTTGGGCAGGTGGAACATGAGGTCGAGCATCAGTTCTTCGAGGATCATGCGCAGGCCGCGGGCGCCGATTTTGCGGCCCAGGGCCTCGCGGGCGATGGCGGCAACGGCTTCCACGGTGAAGTGCAGGCGGACGTTCTCGAACTCAAAGAGGCGCTGATACTGCTTGAGGATGGCGTTGCGGGGCTTGGTGAGAATCTCGATCAGCGCCGACTCATCCAGCTCGTCGAGGACGCCCACGACGGGCAGGCGGCCGACAAACTCGGGGATGAGGCCGTACTTGATGAGGTCCTGCGGCTCGGTGCGGCGCAGCAGCTCGGTGTCGCGATGAGAACGGGTGGTGGCGGCATCGGCCTCGGCGTCCATGGCCTTGAAGCCCATCGCCTTTTTGCCCACGCGGCGGCCCACCACGCGCTCCAGGCCGACGAAGGCCCCGCCGCAGATGAAGAGGATGTTGGTGGTATCGACGGCGGTGAACTCCTGGTGGGGGTGCTTGCGGCCACCCTGCGGCGGCACGTTGGCCACGGTGCCTTCGAGAATCTTGAGCAGGGCCTGTTGCACGCCCTCGCCGCTGACGTCGCGGGTGATAGAGGGATTCTCGTCCTTGCGGCCGATCTTGTCGATCTCGTCAATGTAGATGATGCCCTGCTGGGCGCGGGTCACGTCGCCTTCGGCGGCCTGCAGGAGCTTGAGGATGATGTTCTCCACATCCTCGCCGACGTAGCCGGCCTCGGTGAGGGTGGTGGCGTCCACGATGGCGAAGGGCACGTCGAGCATCTTGGCCAGGGTGTGGGCAAGCAGCGTTTTTCCCGAGCCGGTGGGGCCGATGAGCAGTATGTTGGACTTGGTAAGCTCGACTTCGCTGTTGCGCATCTTGTTCATCTGGATGCGCTTGTAGTGGTTGTATACCGCGACGGCGAGCTTCTTCTTGGTCTGGTCCTGGCCGATTACGTAGTCGTCGAGAAAGCTCTTCACCTCCTGCGGCTTGGCCAGGTGGCCGGCGAGGTTGGCCGGAAGGGGGGAAGCCCCGCCGCCGCTGCGGTCGTCCTCGAGGATCGAATTGCAGACGGCCACGCACTCATCGCAGATGTAAGCGCGAGGGTAGTCGCTGGGCGACGAGATCAGCTTGGCCACGGCATCCTGTGACTTGTGGCAGAACGAGCAGCGCAGCGCTTCTTCGGGTCCCACGCGCATTTTCATCTCCCAGCTCCCTTTGAAGAGTATAGCTGAATTCGCGTTGTCAACGGAGTCAACTGCCGGCTCCGCCAGCGGTTACGTTCTCGGCCGGTCGATGATTTCATCGACGATGCCGTATTCCTTGGCCTGCTCCGCGTTCATGATGAAGTCCCGCTCGACGTCGCGCTCGATGCGGTCCAGGGGCTGGCCGGTGTGCTTGGCGATGAGGTTGTTGGTAATCTCGCGGATGCGCAAGATCTCGCGCGCATGAATGTCGATGTCGGTGGCCTGTCCGCTGAGGCCGCCCATAGTCGGCTGATGGATGAGAATGCGAGAGTTGGGCAGGGCAAAGCGCTTGCCTTTGGTTCCTGCCAGCAGCAGAAACGCGCCCATGCTGGCCGCCTGGCCGATGCAGATGGTTTCCACCTTGTTTTTGATGAACTGCATGGTGTCGTAGATGGCCAGGCCCGCGGTGATGGAGCCGCCGGGGGAGTTGATGTACAGATGCACGTCCTTGTCCGGGTCCTCGCCGGAGAGAAAGAGCAACTGCGCCACGACGAGATTAGCGATCTGGTCGTCGATGGGAGTGCCCAGAAAGATGATGTTATCGCGCAGCAGACGGGAGTAGATGTCGTAGGCGCGCTCGCCCCGGTTCGTCTGCTCAACCACCATGGGAACCAATGCCATAGAGTCTTCTTCTCGCTCTTCGGTTGGGGGCTGTTTACCGCCTAGGCGGGCAGCCGTTCATACAGCACAGTCGCGGTTTTCTCGCGCCGCAGTTGCTCCCGGATTCTGGCCAGTCCGCCGTCCGCCGTCAAACGCGTACGCAACGCATCCACCGGTTCGCGGGCTTGCTGGGCCGCCAGTTGCAGTTCGTGGTCCAGTTCCTCGTCGCTGATGGTGATGTTTTCCTCAGCGGCAATGCGGTCGAGCAGAATGTTGGTTTTCACCTCGGCCACGGCGCCGTCGCGCTGGGCGGCGCGCAGGCGGGCAAAATCCAGCTTGCGCATCTGATCGGTGTTCATGCCCTGGGCCGCCAGGGCGCGCAGGCCGCGCTCCAGCCGCGTGTCAATCTGCTGCTGCACCAGCGACTCGGGAACCGCAAAGGGGTAGCGCTCGGCGAGCGCGGCGAGGAGCCGGTCCTTGGTCCCGCCTTCAACGCTACGGCGCTTGCGGCTGGCCATGTGCTCGCGGACGCGGCTTTCCAGCTCCGCCAGATTCTCGTAGTGGCCCAACTCCTTGGCGAAGTCGTCGGTCAGCTCAGGCACGGCGCGCTTCTTGATGGCCTTGACCTCGACGTTGTAGGCCACAGTCTTGCCGGCCAGCTTGGGTTCGGCAAAATCGGCAGGATAGATGACTTCGGCCTTGAGCTCCTGGCCGGGTTTGGCGCCGCGCAGAACAGCGGTGAAAGCCTCCACGGTGTCCTTGCCGCCTACTTCGACCAGGGTGTCTTCGCCGGCTACCGGGGCAGTGTCAGGCTCGCTCTCGATGAGGCCCTTGTAGGTGATCTGCGCCCAGTCGCCGTCCTTGAGAGCGCGGTCTTCCTCGACCGGCTCGATGGTGGAGCGCGACTCGCGCAGTTGCTCCAGTTCGCGCTGGTACTCCTCTTCGGTGACTTCCACCGGCGGCTTTTCCACGGTGATCTTCTGATAGCCCTCGATGGAGAACTCCGGCAAAAACTCGAAGACGATCTTTGCATTCAGCGGCTTGCCGTCCTCGATAGTCAGCTCCGTCACCCGCGGCTCGCCGACGGGCTTGATGCCCAGTTCCTGAACTGCTTTGTTGAATCGCTCGGGCAGGAGGCCGTCGCGCACGTCATTGCGGATTCCCTCGGCAAAGCGGCGCTGGACGACCGATTCCGGCACCTTGCCAGCGCGGAAACCGGGGATTTTGGCGTATTTCTTATAGTTGCCAGTCACCGTCCGATAGGCCTTGGAGACCTCTTCGGCGGGGATGTCCAGCACCAGTTCGCGGGTGCAGTCGGGGTTGAGGACCGGCCCATGCTGGTGGTCGTGACCTTCGTGATCATGACCTTCGTGATCATGGGGGTGTTCGTGGCCGTCGCGCGCTGCCTGGGCCTCGTCAGGTTGTAGTTTGTTTTCGACTGTGCCGGTAGAGCTCAACGTTATGCCTTCCATGCGCTGTGCGCGCCGAACAAAGTGCCAGACTGGGGAAAACTACCTGTTTGGGGCCGAAAACAGCGTTTATCGCCACAAACAGCCGGCGATTCGGCAGGCTACAGCCGAGAGATGCCGCCGCGGGCACAACCAGCCCCGCGCGGATGAGAGAAATCCCTCCACTCATGGTATGAGGGTTTGCTGGCAGGGTCAAACGGCCGGGCCGGTTTCAGCGCCAGGGGGCATCGGGAAAGGCACTACTCCACCGGGAATGGCACTACTGTTCGGTGAGACTGGGTTTGCGCACGTAAGGCAAAAACCGGGGATGGGCCGCGCCGCATTGCGCGTAGTGCATCCGGGCCTCGTCCAGGCTGAGGGTTCCGTTCACCGTCAGCCGGACATCCGAGGCGTCGCCGTCCTCCTGGCCGTCATCCTCCCACCAGCAGACCGGGCACAAGGCCAGCGCTCCGGGCGCTTCCAGCGTCTTATATCCGCAGCATGGGCAGCGAAAGCTGGTCATCACGGCGTCTCCCTATAGGAATGGACGGCAACAGCGGCGTGCGGGTTTACACGAAAGGCACTTTTCCACACAAGGCTGGGTGAGATTGTTGCCGCCTGGGTGCGGCTGAAGCCCGGCGTCGAAGCTACTGAAGAAGAGATCAAAGAGTTCTGCAAAGGCCAGATCGCCTACTACAAGATTCCCGAGCACGTCCGCTTCGTCACCGAGTTCCCGGCGACGCTGAGCGGCAAAATACAAAAGTATAAAATCCGAGAGTTCGAGATTGAGGCGCGGGGATTGCAATCGATGGCGGACGCGGCCACGGCGTAGACGGAACTGATTTGCAGCATCGCGTTTGTGTCCGCCAAGTCTCAGATTCGAGACCTGAGGCACCCGGCAAGAAGTGATAAACAAGGCATTTGTGAGATGATAATCTTAGTATAAAATGCCACGTAACGGAGAGAATGGCTCATGAGTAGACCCATCATTCCGAATTTGAGGACTTGGCCTCGCAATCTAAGTACGTCCCAGGGCGGCGGTTTATCAACGTCGCAATATGGCGGTATGTCAACGTCACAGTATGGCGGCATGTCAACATCACAATATGGGGGCATGTCCACTGCTCAGTATGGTGGTATGTCAACCTCTCAATATGGTGGCCTGTCCACATCACAATATGGCGGACTATCTACCTCACAATATGGGGGGTTGTCTACATCCCAATATGGAGGGCTATCTACTTCCCAGTATGGCGGCCTGTCTTCGTCTTCGGGCGGTGGGATGTCCACTTCTTCATCAGACGTATACAGAAGCAACATTCCCCCTTGGCCTGTATTTCTAAGAGAGCTTGAATCAAGGGGATATCAGTCTCAAGCGCGTCTAATTCGTCAGTATTTGCCTGAGTTCCTATGGCCAGAAAACTTTTTCTGAACATTGTGGGCGGGTGTCGCAGGTCATCATCAATAAATCTGGGTGTTCCGCATCTCGATTTTGCGATGTACGGAACAGCCATTACCTGACCGGAATTTGCAGCAGAACCGCGATGTATTGGCGCACCTTGGCGATCATCTTTGCCGGAGCTTTGGAATGAAACTCCGCCCCGCGTCGCTCCCAATCCATGCTCTTCAATTGATCGACCAGCACGGCTCCTTCCACGCTTCCAACGGTGATCGGCAAAGTGAAGGGGTACGGTTTGACCTTGCTGGTCAAGGGACAAACCACGGCCAAACCGCTGGCCCGATTGTAGCGGAGATCGGTCAGGACCAGGGCGGGCCTGCGCCTAGCCTGTTCCCGGCCAACCTGGGGATCGAAGTCCAGGAAGACAATGTCGCCAGTATCCGGAACGTACTGGTTCACCATTCGACGGCTTCCCTTCCGACTTCCGGCCCAAGCGAAATCTCTGAATAGCGGTTCTCCGGGGTAATTTGGGCCACCATTTGGGCTAGCGACGGGATTTCTCCTACCCGGTGCATCTGCACAACCCCATCGGCAGCTACTGCGATCTCCAGCGGGTCGCCCAACTGCAAGTGAGCGTCGTCCGCAACGGGCTTCGGAATCCTCACAGCCAAGCTGTTTCCCCATTTCAGCACTTGAGCCTGCATATTTCCCCCTGTAGATACATTGTATCACCATCGGCGGATGGCTCACGTCTCGACTTTGAGATGGGTGAGACGAAGAACCTCAACCGCTTTTAACCAGAAAAGGCCGCTTTTTCTTCGTGTGGCCCACCCTTGGGACAAGGTCAACCCGGCGCCCTACTGCTTCTCCCCGGTGCGTGGGGGTGCGTCCACTGGCTTGTCGTAGCGGCCGCGGAAGGCGTTCCAGCGGACGATGGTGATCTCCTGGAGCATCTTGAAGCCGTCTTTGAGGTAGCTCAAGCGGGAGCGCTCGTCGTGGGCCCAACTGACCGGCACCTCGATGATCCAGAAATCGCGCTTGAGGGCGATGAACAGAATCTCCGGGTCGAAGCCCCAGCGCTCGATGGTCTGGAGTTGAAAGACGGTCTGGGCGGCTTGGCGGGTGAAAGCTTTGAAGCCGCATTGGGTGTCGGCGAAGGGCAGGCGCATGACGAAGCGGGTGACGGTGTTGAAGCAGCGGCCGAAGAACTGGCGATAGAGGGGCTGGCGCTGGGTCTGGCGGTCTTTCTCCAGCCAACGGGAGCCGATGGCGATGTCCGCGCCCTGCCGGATGGCGGCAAAGAGGCGTTCGGCCTCCTCGATGGGCGCCGAGAGGTCGGCGTCGGTGAACAGCGCCACACCGCCCCGCGCCAAAAGCATCCCGGAGCGCACGCTGAAGCCTTTGCCGCGGTTGCCGGGGTTTTCCAGCAGCCGAACCTCGGGCGCGGTTCGGGCAAAGGCGCGCACCATATCGGCGGTCGAGTCGGTGGAGCCGTCGTTGACCACCAGGACCTCGGCATCCCAGCCGCGCGCGCGAATGCAGCCCACCACCGACCCCAGCGCCGACAGGACGCGGGAGCCCTCGTTGTAAACCGGAATCACGATGCTGTACATGGGCCGGGCGCTGTTGCCGGTGTTGCGCTTGAAATCGTCCTTCACGTCTCCGCCCCCTCCCCGCGCCAATCCGCCCCTTTTACACCCCAGCGACGAAGACCTGTCGCCGGGAACCCCGTATTGCCGGGGCGGGAAACCTCTGGGAATGACACTGGTCATCATAAATGCCGCGGGGCGAAGCTGGCTGGCGAGCTCTCCGGCGCAGGGATTTTCCGCCAAGCCGTTGAGGGGAAAAGGCTCAAATTCACAGGGGAGCTTTGTTTTTCGCGCCAGAATGGGTAGAATCCGATTATGCTATGAGGGGAGGCTAGAGGACATGACAAAGGCAGACCTGGTGGAAAAGGTGACCGCGGCGGGCGAGCTGACGCGGCGCGACGGCGAGATTATCGTCGAGACCATCTTCGATGCGGTAATCGGGGCTCTCAAGGGCGGAGACAAGATAGAGATTCGCGGCTTCGGGTCCTTCCGCACCCGCCAGCGCAACCCGCGCATCGGGCGCAACCCCAAGACCGGGGAGCGGGTCGAGGTTCCGGCCAAGAAGGTGCCCTACTTCAAGCCTTCCAAGGAGCTGCGCGACCTGGTCAATCCCCAGGAAGCCAAGGCCTCTTGAGCAGCACCCGGCTCTCAAGCCTTCAGCCTGGCCGTCTCCCTCTGCTGGAGCCAATCCAGGAAGAAGATTCCCGCCAAAAGCGGAACCAGCCAGATCACGCGGCACTGATAGCGGTCATCGACGACCGACAGGACGCCGGTGACACCTGCGTTGGCGACGACCGTGGCGATAACGACCAGGGTGAGGCCGGCCAGGCGAGGGGAATGGCGCCGCCAGAGGAAGGGAATCAGCACGGCCATCGCCGCCAGCGAGGCAATGATGGTCCACCACTGAATGTCTGAGAACATTTCCAACTGCAGCGCGGTGCGCGCCTGACGGCTTTTAAGATAACTCGACTTCTCCCTGGGAAACACCTGGTCAAATTGCGCGAGCATCCATTCATTCGGATCGAAGCCATAGAGGCCGAAGTTCACGAACTGGTCCCGGAAGTTGGCGGCGGAGCGAATGAACTGCTGGCGCGGATAAGCGCGCAGCGCGGCTAAAACCAGCGGCATCTCCTCCTGATTGATCTGCGCCTGCTGCTCGTCGGTGCCGCTCTGGTAGGCGCCATTGTCATCCCAGAGAAAGCCGTCGGGATCGCTGGAGAGCTGGCTGAGATGGTTGCAGACCTCCCACTGCAACCGGGGGCAGTTCTGCTGGAGATACCATTGCCCCGGGCCGTCGGCGATGACGCGGGCCATCAGGTAGGGAGGGCGGTCGCCATTGAGCGAGGGCTCACCATTGAGGTAGCCGTGCAGCGCTATCTGCGAGGCGGCGGCCACCGCAATGATGGCCGCCAATTCGCCCAGGCTGCGCACGCGGCGCCAGAACGGCTTACGCTCGAAGGCGGCGAACAGGACCAGCAGCAGACACAGGCCGGCAGCCAGCAGCATATGCGAGGCGTGGGCGGTGATGCCCCACCAGGCGATGACATAGAGCGCCAGCCGCTCGGCGCGGCTGAGTGTCTCGCGGGCGAAGGCGAGAAGATAAAAGGCGAGATAGACCATCGGGCCGAGAAAGTCGGGCATGACGAAGCAGGCATACCAGCTTGCGCTGGTGAGCAGGCTGAGCGCGAGAACCAGGATGAGGTAACGGACGACGGCGCGGCGCGGGGCGAAGGAGCGCGCCACCAGCCAGAGAACAAAGGCGGCCAGCAGGCATTGCAGGGCGACGATGGGCCAGGGCGAGATGTTCCAGTGAAAGGGCAGGATGCCCAGGCTATAGAAGAAGGAACGCACTCCGTAATAATCCGAATACTGATGCAGGAACAACGCCCGCGCCACCACGTGGCCATCCTGGAGATAGGTCATCGAATCGGGATAGAGCAGCGGAAAGCCGTTAAAGAAGGCAGGCCAGGAGAGCAGCAGCGCGCCCAGCAGCACCGCCCCGCCGCGCAAGGCGCAAGGCCAGCCTTTCCCGTTCCGCGGGAGTTCCTGCCCCTGAGTCTCGGCTCGTGTCATGGTAGGTCGCCCTCCCCGGAATTTGTTGAGAATGCCCACATGGTATCACCCGGAAGGCTCCAATCCACTACCGCCGGGCTGCATCGGGGCGGATGCCGATTACGCTCATCATGCGCCCCGCATGGCCCTGTGAGCCGCGATGGGAGAAAAACAGCTCCCGATGGCAGCTTGTGCAGCCGCCGATCAGCTTGACGAAGCTGGGTTTCAGGCCGGCGGCGAGCAACTGGCGGCGGTTGGCTTCGACTAAATTCAAATGCAGGCTGGGGCCTATCTGAGAGTGGCCCGGAGCGCGCTGCGTCATGAACAGCAGAGGATACTTGGTCCGCACCGGGTCTGAGTCGTAGACCTCGCGGAAGAGTTCGCGGGCGTAAGCGAACTGCGACTCGAAGCTGGAGAGCACCTCCTCGCCCACGGAGTAGCAACAGGGGCCGATGCCGGGACCGATGGCGGCGATCAAATCCTCTGGCCGGGAGCCGAATTGGAGCCTCATGCGGCCAATGCCGGACTCGACGATGCGCTGCACGGTTCCCCGCCATCCGGCGTGAAAGGCAGCCACCGCGCGCCGCTTGCGGTCGGCCACCAGAATGGGAATGCAGTCGGCGGTCCGCACGCCCACGAGCAGACCGGGCTCGTTGGTCATCAGGCCGTCGGCTCTTCGGGGCCGCTCGCGGCTGGCGTCCACGGCGCACGCCAGGAGCACCAGGTTGGAATGAATCTGGCGAACGCCAACCAGCGGCGTGGCGGCGTCTCCGCTGACCGCCTCGGCCAGAAGCCGGCGATTTTGGACCACTGTTTCACGGTCGTCCTCAGCCGTAAAGCCAAGATTCAACTCGCCTGGGGCGTCGTCGGCGTAGTAGGCCCGGCTGCGGCCGCCGCGGCGCGTGCTGAAGCCGTGCCAGAGCCAGTTCATCGTTTCCCAGGCAGGAACCGCCAGCCATTGGACGCCGTTGGGGGCAATGCGGGGAAGCGGCGCGGCGGGGATCAGCTCCTGCTGCGCCGCACGCTCGAAACGCCTCCGGGTGGTCACGCCGGCGGCTTTCCACCCCACGGACGAAGACCTGTCCGTGGGGACCCCGGCTTTCCACCCCACGGATGAAGACCTGTCCGTGGGGACCCCGGCTTTACCGCGCAGATTGCGCGTGAGGCCCGCCCGCTCAAAAAGCGCGTCAATCTGCTGAATTTCCGGCTCGGGGTAACTCTCTGGAGTGATAGGGGACATCTGGCTTCCATTTTATCCGGCGGCACACAAACAATGGGCCCGCCTTCCGGCGGGCCCTTTCGAGAGGCATTGAGGGGGGTCCAAGGGGGGTCTAGGGAAGAGGTCCGTACAGAACCTTCAAGAAGGAGGGAGTTCCTTTCTTGGGTGGGCGGTATTTCGGGGAAGCCTCTGCTAATTGTCATTATAGATGCGGGGGGACGGAAAAGGATTCACGGCCGGCCTGAATTTTTTCCACAAATTACTGTGGTTACTGTGGATATCCCGGTGCGAATAAATTGCCTCAACTTCTGCCCCCATTTACCGGCAATCTTCGAATGTAGGAGTCTGTCCCTGCGCGGGGTTCCCACCCTTCACCGAATGCGGGAAGAATGGGGCACCCAGATTCCAGTAACGGTGACAATGCTTCTATGAGAAGCGGGTTCGCCGCCAGAGCAGCGTCCCGCAGAGGCCCAGGGGCAGGATGGTGCCGATTACCAGGACGATCATCCAGGGCATGCTGATGGCGAGGTGCTGGCTGCGCGTGCCGATGCCCAGCCAAACGAATATGCCCACCGCGACGAACATCACCACCGCTTCCCACCAGCGCCGCACGGGGGGATGCTCGGCCAGCGGGTCATCGCCGGCGACCACCGCGCCCACCTTTTCCGCGTCCAGGCCGTAGCGTTCGCACTCCCGCTCTCGGGCCTGTTTCCAGTTCACCAGCTCCGAGGCGCCGGGGTCGGCCATGCTGATGGAGACAGCTCCGGCGATCATCACCAGCGATCCGGCGAGGATCAGCGCTTTTCCCGAGGGGCTCAATCCGGAAAATTCGGCGAAGACCAGCGCGCCCCACGCCAATCCCCACAGTTGATTGGTGTTGGAAAGGGGGATTCCGCGCCCGATGCCGATGTACTTGGCGGCAAAGTTCTGGAAGAGGTCGCCGATCACCCAGCAAAAGCCGCCCAGGAAGGGCCAGAAGAGCATGGGCCGGGCGCGGTGCAACTCGGCGGCTACGTGGCTGAAGCCGCCCATATAGATCGCTCCCAGGGTGAGGACGGCGCCCAGCTCGCCGAAGGTGAAGAGGGTCACGAAGGAGAGCGGGTTCATGCCGCTGATGTAGGCCTTGCGGTAGGGAATATACATGGTGCCGAAGAGAACCCCGGCGCCCAGCGCGGCAATGATGCCCACCGCGGCTTTGCCCGGCGTATCGGACTGGCGCGCGGTGGCATAGGCCAGAACCGCCGCGCCGCCGACAATCGCCGAGGCGCCTCCCAGGACTTTCGACCATCCCTTGACGCCGGAACCGCGCAGCTCCTTGAAGAGCAGCCAGCCCCAGAAGAGGCCCACCAGGCTATTGGTGTTCCACAGCGGAAAGGCGATGGCCAGGCCCACGTTGCGCACCGCGAAGATGGTCAGCGTGTTGGCCACGGCCCACAACATTCCGGCCAGCAGCGCCCACACAATGAGGTGGGGTTTGTCGCGCAGATCGGCGAAGAGAAAGCCGGTGCCTTTCAACAGCGTGGGAACGGTCCAACGGGCCACGAACGTGCCCATCACCATGCCCATGGAGATGAGGAAGGGCGAGAATCCCGCGTTGACCAGCTTGGTGGGCGCTTCGGCGGTACCCAGCCAAACGGCCGCGGCCAGTCCGCAAAAGACGCCGAGCTTGTGCAGGGAAATGGTCGAACGGTCTCGCGAGGCGGTCACATTGTCGCTCAAGAAATCACCTCAGGCTCATCAACAGGATTATTCCCAGGATCAACACGCCGACCGGAACCCAAAGATGCGCGTCGGTAAGGATGGAAACCAACCTGGAGCGCTTCATCCGCCCACCTCCTGCAAGCGGAAGGCGGGCGTCTCCGCGCGGACTCGCCCGATGCGTCCGGCGCCGATGATTCCGATATGCAGCATTTGTGTGCTCAAAATGTCCCCTTGATGCCTTTCCAGAAACAGTGTGTGTTGCGAAAAAAGGCTTTGGCCTGTCCGTAGAGCCGAAGTTCAGTCCCCGGCGAAAAGCAAGCTACAGCATACACTTTCCTCCGCCGGTGCAGGGCAACGGCTCAGGCAAAATACTTTTCCATGAAGCGCAGAAATACGCAGCCGCGCAGAGCGGAGGAAATAGAACCCCCCGGGCAATCTCCATTGCTCGGCCAAGTATAAGTCCGATGAAAGATACTTCCACTGAGCAGCGGGTTTTACAATGTGGTGTGGTCGCGGCTAACCCGAAAGGCAACGCATGGAACCGACGCAAGTCGTCATTATCGGTGGAGGAGCGACGGGGGCCGGCATCCTTTGGGACTTGAGCCTGCGCGGCATCTCCGCCACGCTGCTGGAGCAGGGCGACATCGCCCATGGAGCCACCGGGCGCTGCCACGGCCTGCTGCATTCCGGCGGCCGTTACGCCGTCAAGGATCTTGACACAGCGCGCGAGTGTGTCGCCGAGAACCGCATCATCAAGGCCATTGCGCCTCATTGCGTGGATGACGTCGGTGGGCTTTTTGTTCAGTGCGCGCAGGATGACCCGGCATACTTCGAGCAGTGGTGGCGCGCCGCCGGGAATGCGGGAATTCGCAGCCATCGCCTGAGCGCGGAAGAAGCGCGCGAGCTGGAGCCGAACCTGGCGACCAACATCCTTGGCGCATTCACGTGTCCCGATGCGCACGTCGATGCCTTCCGGCTGGTGCAGACAAATCTTGAGGCCGCGGTGGCGCGCGGCGGGCGCTTCCAAACCTACAGCGAGGTAACTTCCATTCACACCGCCAACGGGCGCGTGCGCGGAGTTCGCTATCGCAACACTCTGAGCGGCGAACAACACGAGATTCCCTGCGAGATGGTGATCAACGCCGCTGGAGGCTGGGCGCAGAGCATCGCCGCTCTGGCCGGCGTCGAGGCGCCCATTCGCTGCGACAAGGGCACGCTTCTGGTGATCAATCACCGGCTGAATCGCCGCGTCATCAACCGCTGCCACAAATCCAGCGATGCCGACATCCTGGTGCCCGCCGGTCCCGTGTGCATCCTCGGAACTTCTTCGATTCGCGTGCCCGGCCCGGAGGGATTAACCGTCTCGCCCGAGGAGGTCGATTATTTGCTGCGGCTGGGCGACGAGATGATTCCGGGGCTGATGGACGCGCGCATCCTGCGCGTTTTTTGCGGCGTTAGGCCGTTGTATGCGCCCAAGACCGCGGAGGCCGCGAAAGGCCGCGAGATCAGCCGCGGCTTTGCGCTGCTCGATCACGAGACACGGGACGGAGTAAGCGGCTTTGTTTCCATTGTCGGCGGCAAGCTCACTACTTATCGCCTGATGGCCGCCGTAACGTGCGACTGCGTGGCAAAGAAACTCGGAGTAGCCGCGGAATGCACAACGGACAAGACGCCGTTGCGGCCCGCCATCGACTGCAAGACGCACCATCGCGCACATCATTTGCTGCCGCATCCGGTGGCGGAAAAGATGGAGCGCCGCCTCGGCCCTGAAACGATTCGAGTCTTTCAGGCTATCGAATCGCGGCCCGAGCTGGCCGAGTTAGTCTGCGAATGCGAGCTGGTAACTCGCGGCGAATTGGAATATGTCCTCGGCGGCTCCGCGCCGGTCCCGACTTACACCATCAGCGACGTTGGCCGGCGAACGCGCCTCGGTTTCGGACCTTGCCAGGGAACATTCTGCGGATACAAAGCGATGCTCGCCGGCTATCAGGCTCATCGCTGGACGGCATCACAAGCCGCTACCGAGTTTTCCGCCTATCTTCACGAACGCTCGAAGGGGCAATCCTTCATTCACCAAGGCAAGCAGGTCGAGCAACTGGACCTTAACAACGATCTCTACGGCGCGGATCGGCCGTACTGCGCGGATTCGGGTAAGCAAGATGGGAACTGATCGCTACGACGTTGTGGTTGTGGGCGCGGGGCTCTCCGGCCTTGTCGCGGCGGGCGCGGCCGCTCATCGCAAACAGAAAGTTGCGCTGGTTGCCACCGGACCGGGTTCGTTTGTCAACGGGACCGGATGGTTGAAGGCGCAGGAGATTCTGCGGGCATCCGAGGCGCCTGATCTGAGAGAGGCAATCGCGTTTTTTTGCGAACTGGCGCGCCTTGCGGGCTGCCCGTTCGCGGGAGATATCTCGACAGCGCGTTCTCTGCCGGCCGTTCTTGGCGATTTCCAGAGCGTGGCGCTCGCGCCGCTGACGCTGTGGAATGCCGAGCCGCGCGACGGAGTCTCCTCCGCGATCGTTGGCGTTCGCGGACTGTCCTGCTTCGATGAAAACTTTATGGCCGAACGGCTCACAGAGCGGGCGCGTCTGATGAGTTCCGGCTGCACTTACACGGCGCGGCAAATCTGTCTTTCGCGCGACATGGGAGTTCCCGTGACCACCTTGCGCATCGCGCAGTGCTTTGATTGCGATCCGGTCTTCCGCGCGGAACTTCTTTACGCCTTGTGGGCGGCGGCATCCGGATTTAAGCGCATCCTGGTGCCCGGCATGTTAGGACTGAATTCATCCGCGGAGCAGATTGCTGAATTCGAGCGCGAGCTTGGCTGCCCGGTGTGCGAGATTCCCACCTTGCCTCCATCCATTCCCGGCCTGCGCATCTTCCATCGCCTGGAGAGTTATCTTCACCAGAGCGGCGTGGAGCTCTATCGCGGATTCCCCGTCGAGCAGGTGGAAATCCACGACGGTTTGTGCACCGGGCTGCGGGTTGGCAGTCCGGGCCACCCACTGCATCTGTGCTGCCAAAGCGCGGTGCTGGCAACCGGCCGGCGCTCTGCCAGTCCTCTGGGCGAGGAATATGCCGGCTGCGATCAGCAGATGCGGCCGCTCACTTCGACAGGCTCCGTGATGGCGCGGAACCTCTTCATTGCCGGGCCGCTTTCGAACTCTGACGTCGAAAATCACGGCAACGTCCTGCACATTCTCACCGGTTACCGCGCGGGAAATCTCGCAGCGTCCATTAGGGAAAACCATGCGGCTCGATGACTTTGCGATTGATAACTGCCTGAAGTGTTCACTGTGCAACACGGTGTGCCCGGTGCTGGCCGTTCATACCCGGTATCCCGGTCCCAAGCGCCTGGGGCCGGAGTTGGAGCGCCTGCGCCGCGAAGGAATTTCCACCGACACGGAGTGGGTGGAGTATTGCCTGGGATGTCATCGTTGCGATCTTGTGTGTCCCCATCAGGTGAACGTCTCGGAGATGATCGCGCGCGCCAAGGCGGAGAACCGCAAGCCGCTGATTCGCGGCCTGCGCGACTGGTGGTTTGCGCGTCCCGGCCTGCTGGGCAGGCTGACGACCATTCTGCCCACGCTCTCCAACTTTGCGCTCTCCTTGAAGCCGGCGCGTTTTCTCATGTCGAAGCTCATGCAGATCACGCCGCAACGCAAATTCCCCAGCTACGCACGGCCAAATTTGCGCTCGCCCATGATGACCGGTAAGGAGTCGCAGCGCGTGGTCTTCTTTCCCGGCTGCTTCATTCGCAACAATCGGCCCGATCTGGGGAGGGTGGTAATCGGTCTTCTTGAGCGGAGCGGTCTGGCCGCGGAAGTTGCCTCAACGGAGTGCTGCGGTGTTCCCGCCATGGCTAACGGCGCTGCGGCGGAGGCGCGCGCGGTGGCGCGCGCCAACGTCAGGGCCCTGGCCCAGCAAGTAGATGCGGGGCTGCGCATCGTGACCGCCTGCTCCAGTTGCGGACACATGCTCAAGACGGGATTCGGCGGCGTCCTTGAAGACGATAAGGAGTTTGCCGGTACGGCGCAAAAAATTGCGAGCCGTACCTTCGACCTTGCTGAGTTACTTAGGTCGCTGTCGGATGCGGGTAAGCTCAACGTAAACTTCCAGCCCACCAGCCTGCGGCTGGCTTACCACGCGCCGTGCCATCAAAAGTCACAGGGCATCGGACGCCCGTGGTATCACTTATTGCGCATGATTCCCGGCGTCTCTGTTGAGGATCTGGATGCCGGATGCTGTGGCATGTCCGGCACCTATGGCTTCAAGCAGGAGAAGTACGCGGTTTCCATGGAGATAGGCAAGGAGTTATTCGCGAGCATCAGCGCGGCGCAGCCGCAGATGGTCGTCACGGAGTGCGCCACCTGCCAGATGCAAATCGAACACGGTACCACCTTCAAGGCTGTCCATCCCGCGGAGATTCTGTTGCAGGCCTACGATGAGCGTCGCTGCGGATAAAGGCCGGGAAGATTGATCGGGCGGTTTCGCAGCAGAGACGGAGCACGGTTTGCAGAGGCAGGAGTCAAACCGTTGATGATTTGGAGCGGGAGACCGGGATCGAACCGGCGACATTCAGCTTGGGAAGCTGACGTTCTGCCACTGAACTACTCCCGCATCCTTTCTGCAATCAACAATCTGCAACATTTCCCGAAGGCCTCCAGCGCCGCGCAACGCCATCCCCGGCCCTAAAGCCATGACCGCGCGCGGTGAGAAGACCGGCAACTCCGATTTCCGCCGAGCGGCGTACGCAAAAAAACCTCGTTCCCAGGGATTCACCTGGGAGTTCCGCTACTGTTCTACCGATCCTGACGGTACGCAAGATTAAAAATCAGGCCTGCGACAGCACGAGCTTGAGTATATCCCAGAACCGGCAGCTCCAGTGCTTGAAGGCCGGGAGCTAACCGATTTGCATGCCATCAAAACAGTTCAATAGAAGGCAGGCGGCGGCAATTGCCGCCGCCTTGATGAGGGAACCATCGATCATCAGCCGCAAGCGTTCGCGGCCGCCTCCCCTGGCCGAACTACTCCGCAGTGAAGGTGTAATCGTTGGACGTCCAGACCCCATTGCAATTGGTCCAGAGCCGCGCATAGATCGTCTCGCCGTTGACCGGCAGGTTGTTGGCCGTGATGGTGGTGGCCGTTGTGGAAGCGTCAAGCAGGTTGTTCGAGCCCACGCCCGTGCTGCCCAGGAAAAGGGTGTAACCGGTG
>Ga0181521_10000531_pt1 | contig 46773 bp, 38 predicted proteins | sample PEATcosm2014_Bin_32_FD_119764 | JGI IMG/M metagenome (GOLD analysis project Ga0181521, IMG submission 119764) | Peatland microbial communities from MTU Mesocosm Facility, Houghton, MI, USA - PEATcosm2014_Bin02_60_metaG | ecosystem: Environmental > Terrestrial > Soil > Wetlands > Peat | place... | reverse complement strand
GTCGTCCAGCGGATCAACCGACAGCATCCCGCCCAACCCGCCGAAGAGCGATCCCCCACCGAACCCCCCGGCGCCGATCCCGCTCTTCACGATCGAGCGCACCACGCTGAAGAGGAGCAGGAATTGGAAGATGGCCAGTCCCGCCATCACCCCGAACCCGAGGTCGAAGCTCACGAAGAGCAACCCGATGGCGGCAACCGTGATGATGCCGAGACGGGTGACGGTGTTCAAGGCCAGCGGACGGCGCTTGGGGCCGGGTCGCTCCCCCACCTTGGCCACCGATCCCTGGACCATGCGGAAGTTGCCGATGCCGAGGGCGATGCCGATGCACAAGCCGAGCCCGACCAGGGCCGCGCCGAGCACCACGCAGACCACCAAGCCGACCACGCCCAGGGCGAGCGAGCCGAAGACGGCCCGCCTGGAGATCTTCGCGATGTCGGGCAACGAAACCTGGGAGAACAGCACGGCGGCCCCTCAGCTGCCCGTTGCTCGGACTATACGAACGGACGGAGCTGGCGCACGGTGAGCAGCACCGCCGAGACGATACCGAAGGCCAGCCCGGCGAAGGTCAACCACGGGCTGGTGTTCAGCCATTGGTCGGCCCAGTACCCGAGCCCCAGGCCCGCCACCACGCTGATGGCACACGCGGTGCCGACCCAGAACAGGTCGCCCATCGTCGGCGAGCGCGCCGAACCCAGTTCGGGCGGGGCCCGCTTGTCGTCCGATTGATCGTCCACGCGCCCGTTCCCCAGCCGCGTCAGACGATGTGTGTGGGAGGTTGTGCAACCAGAATCCAGACGTTACGCAGGTGATGCAACTTCGTCACCGCACTCCCGGCGCGCCCCGGGCGAAACGGCTGACTGGGTGACCGCGGTACTTGCCACCAGGGCCCATCATCTCATCTCGTCGCGTCCGTCGGCAAAACCGTCCGGGGCCGGTCGGGACCCTCTCCGGATCGCTCCCCGGGACCCAACCGGGGGCAAACCCGCTGGTCGAGGGGCCGGACGGGTCAGCACCGGGCCGTCGTCGTCGGGCCCGCGACGCCCGTTGACGGTCCGGGCGGCCGACGAAGGGCGCGCCCTCACCCTGGGGTTGCTCGCCACCGGCCCGCGATGCCCGTTGCCGGGGGTGGCCACGGGCCGGTCGTTTCTCTCCCGGCGCCGAAGACCCGGATGGAACAGGGTGTACAGGCCGACCCCGAGCGCGGCCGCGCCAAACGGGATGATGGCGTTCACACTCGGGATGAACAGGGGGAACAGCACGAACCCGGACAACACGGCGGTCCACGCCCACAGGATCAGCACGCTGCGTCGGTGCCCGTGTCCCAGCCGAAGGAGCCGGTGGTGGATGTGCTCCCTGTCCGGCGTATGGAACCCGGTGCCGCGCGCCGTTCGGCGGAAGAACGCGAACGCCATGTCAAGGATCGGCACGCCCAAGATGAACAGCGGGATGATCAGGGGGGCGAAGAAGAAGTAGGTCACCCCGCTCAACACCGGGACGGTGTGAGCCGGAAGGCTCCCCACCGGGAACCGGCCACCGATCACCATGGTCGAGGCGGACAACAGCAAGCCCAGAAACAGCGCGCCGGCGTCCCCCATGAACACGCGGGCCGGATGGAAGTTGAAGGGCAAGAACCCGAGGCACACGCCACACGCGATCACCGCGATGAGCGGCCCGATGTTGTCGAGTGGAAGCACGCCGAGCTGCATGAGGCGGAGGCCGTAGACGGCCAGCGCGCCGCCGCCGATGGCGACGACGCCGGCGGCCAGCCCATCGAGGCCGTCGATCAGGTTGATGGCGTTGGTGAGGGCGATCACCCACACGGCGGTGATGAGCGGGGTCACCCCCGGCGTCAGCGCGATGAGCCCGGCCAAGGGCACCTTGACCTCGTACATGGTCACGCCGAGGAAGTACAAGATGCTGGCCGCCAGCACCTGGCCAGCGATCTTGGCCGGGGCCGACATGTCCCGCACGTCATCGATGAGCCCGACCGAGAAGATGGCCGCACCGGCCAGCACGACACCCAGCGGTTCGGAGGAGTTGGCGAAGACGACGTGGAGGGGTGACACGAGCGCGGCGACGATCATCGCCACCAAGAAACCGAGGAACATCGCGGCACCACCCCCGTAGGGGGTGGCCTTGTCGTGCACCTTGCGCTCGTTGGGGAACGCGACGTAGCCGACCCGCAACGAGAGGCGGAGGGCGGGCCTGGTGGCGGCGGCCGTCACCGCGGCGGCGATTCCGAGGATGACCCCGTACCAGGCCAGGGGCGGCATCTCTGAGCTGCTCCGCGACCGGGGTCGCTACGTCGACCCGGCGAGACCCGGGTATGGCGGGAAGGCGGCGCAGAGTGCGGAGACCTGGTCGCGCACCGCCGTCAGCTCGCCGGCGTCGCCACGGTGCCGGAGGGTCCGGCCGATCAGCTCCGCGATCGTGGCCATCTCACCCGCGCCCATCCCGGCGGTCGTCTCGGCGGCGGTGCCGAGGCGAAGCCCCGAGGTGACGAACGGCGAGCGCGGGTCGTCGGGGATGGTGTTGCGGTTGCAGGTGATCCCGGTGCGGTCGAGGACCTCCTGGGCCACCTTGCCGGTGAGCTCGCGGTCGAACGGACGCAGGTCGACTAGGACCAGGTGGTTGTCGGTCCCGCCCGAGACGAGTCGGAACCCCTGGCCGGTGAGCGCGGTCGCGAACGCCTTGGCGTTGGCGACCACGGCGGCGGCATAGGTCCGGAACTCCGGCCGGGCGGCCTCGCCGAACGCGACCGCCTTGGCCGCGATGACGTGCTCGAGGGGACCCCCCTGAAGCCCCGGGAAGATCGCGCTGTCGATCTTCTTCGCGAACTCGCTGTTGCAGATGATGGCCCCGCCCCTCGGGCCCCGCAGCGTCTTGTGGGTGGTGAAGGTCACCACGTCGGCGATCCCGACCGGGCTGGGATGGACGCCGCCCGCGATCAGACCGGCCGGGTGCGCGGCGTCGAACATCAGCAGGGCGCCGACCTCGTCGGCGATCTGGCGGAACGGCTCAGCGTCGATCGTCCTCGAGTAGGCGGTCGAGCCGGCCACGATGAGCTTGGGCTGCTCGGACTTGGCCCGGTCCCGCACCTCGTCGAAGTCGATGACCTCGCCGGGCGCCTCGGGGTCGTCGCTGGCCGGGGTCACGCCGTAGGAGACGAACCGCCAGATCTTGGAGGTGATCGAGGCCGGGGACCCGTGCGTCAGGTGGCCGCCGTGGTCGAGCCGCATGGCCAGCACGGTGTCGCCCGGCTCGAGCAGCGCCTGGTAGGTAGCCAGGTTGGCGTTGGCCCCCGAGTGGGGCTGGACGTTCGCGTGGTCGGCGCCGAACAGGGACTTGGCCCGCTCCCGGGCCAGGTCCTCGACCTCGTCGATAACCCGGTTCCCGCCGTAGTAACGGGCGCCCGGGTACCCCTCCGAGTACTTGTTGGTGAGCACCGAGCCGGTCGCCGCGAGCACGGCCGGCGAGGTGAAGTTCTCCGACGCGATGAGCTGGATCGTTCCGACCTGGCGGTCGTACTCCTCGCCGATCAGCCGGGCCACCTCGGGATCGGCATCGAGCCACGCGCCGAACGGCGACCCTCCGGCGCTCACCGCGGCAACCGGTGCCGAGGCAGGACACGGCTGCGCACTTCGGCCGACGGCAAACCCATGGGCCGAGTGTACCCAGCACCCAGGCCGGTCCCCGTGGCCCTCACTACGGGTAGTGGGTCACTTTCAACCTTCGCGCCCCCTCCTACCGAGGGACCGACAGCTAATGCTGAGATAAGGCCTGGACTAGGGACAGATCAAGTTGACCCACGACCTCGATACGCTCTGGTCGCCATGGTGCTCGATCCGAGAACGCCCATCCTGGTCGGGGTGGGCCAGATCACCGATCGGCCCGGGGAAAGAAACGATCCGGACGAACCACACGAGCCGCTCGGACTGATGGTCCGGGCCATCCGGGCCGCCCTGGCCGACACCGGGGGCTCCTCGTCTCGGCTCCTGTCCGCGGTCGGCAGCATCCGGACCGTCCGCTCCTTCCAGTGGCCGGTGCCCGACCCCGGCGCACTCGTGTCAGCGGAGCTAGGCATCGCTCCGCGCGAGAGCCTGTGCAGCTCCAACGGCGGCACCACACCACAGGCGTACATGGCCGACAGCGCCTCGCAGATCGCGAGCGGTCGGCTGGACGCCGTGATCGTGGTCGGCGCCGAGTGCGGGTACACCCGAGCCAAGGCCCATCGGTCGGGTGAGTGGGTGACCTGGACCTCCCAGGACCCCGACACCCCGCCGGCCCAACCATTCGGGATCGAGCGCCCTCCGGCCACCGAGCTCGAGGCGGCACGGGGTGTCCAGGTGCCGGTGCACGCGTACCCGCTGATCGAAAACGCGATCCGCATGGAGGCTGGCTGGACGCTGTCGGAGCACCGGGCGCGTATCGGGTCGTTGTGGTCGCGTTTCTCGGAGGCGGCGGCGGCCAACCCCTACGCGTGGTTCCGCTCACCGCTCAGTGCCGTCGAGGTGATCCAACCGAGTCCGACCAACCGCATGGTCGCGTTCCCCTACCCGAAGCTCTGCACCGCCAACATCCAGGTCGACCAGGGCGCCGCCTACATCTGCTGCGCCGCCGAGACGGCCCAGGCGGCCGGCGTCCCGAAGGAGAGATGGATCTTCCCGGTCTCGTCGGCCGAAGCGAACGACCACTGGTTCTTGTCCGAGCGCGCCGAACTGTCCCGCTCACCGGCCATCCGGCTGGCCGGTGAGGCCGCGCTGGAGTTGGCCGGCATCGGGATCGACGACGTCGCCGTGGCCGACCTGTACTCCTGCTTCCCGTGCGTCGTACAGATCGCCGCGCGCGAGCTCGGCATCGACATCGACGGCGACACGCGTCGGCTGACCCTGACCGGCGGGCTGACCTTCGGCGGTGGACCGGGCAACAACTATTCGAGCCACGGCATCGCCTCGGTGGTCGAAGCGTTACGCAACCAGCCGGGCCGCGTCGGGATGTCGACCGGGCTCGGCTGGTTCGCGACCAAGCACGCCATCGGGCTGTACTCGACCGAGCCCCCCGAGGGAGGCTTCCGATCGCAGAACGTGCAGGCGTCGGTCGACGCCTTGCCGAAGCGGACCGCCGACACGGACGCGACCGGCCCGGCCGAGGTGGAGACCTTCACGGTCACCTACGGTCGAGACGGATCGCCCGACCGCGGGATCGTGGCCTGCCGCATCGGCCCAACCGGCCGCGCCTGGGCCAACGTGACCGACCGGGGTCAGCTCGACGCGCTGATGGCGGCCGAGCAGCCGGGATGGTCGGGCACCCTCGGCCCGGACGGCACCTTCGAGCTGGCCGGCTAACCCGACCCGAGCAACGTCTCGATCTCGGACCAGGCGATGGCGCCCTCGCGCAGGCACGTCGGCCTCTGTCCCGAACAGTCGACGACGCTCGAGGGGATGCCGTCACACGCTCCGCCGTCGACCACCGCCACCACCTCGTGGGCATCGAAGGACTCGAGCACCGCCTGCGCAGACGTGCACGGCGGCCGGCCGTGGCGATTGGCGCTCGTCACCGCCAGGGGCCCCACCGCGAGGCACAGCTGCTCGACCAGCGGATGGTCCGGCCAGCGGATCCCGACCGTCCTCTTGTCGCCGCCCACCAGGGCGCCGACGGCCCGCTTGGCCCGGACCACCAGGGTGAGCGGTCCCGGCCAGAACCGCTCCGAGATGGCCAACGCCGAATCCGGGAAGGACGCGGCCACGAGGGCCACCTGGTCGCGCCCGCCGATGAGGACCGGCAGGGCGAGGGCGGGCGGGCGGCCCTTGGCGGAGAAGATCCTCTCGACCGGCGCTCGATCCAGGCGGGCCGCTAATCCGTAGACGGTGTCGGTGGGCAGACCCACCACCGACCCGTGGACCAACGCGTCGACGATCGGGGCCAGGTCGTCGGCGGCGAGGAGCGCGGGGCGCGCCGGAGCGCTCACCCGAAGCGTGCGACGAGCGCCCTCGGTCTCCCGGCCAGGTCGGACAGCACCCGGGACTCGGTGGAACCGAACCGCTCGGCCGCCGCGAGCGCGGCCTCGGCCTGGGTGGGGGCGATCTCGATCACCGCGGCGCCCGGTCTGGCCAGCCACTCGCCCGCCCCGGCGAGAATCGCCTCGATGTCGGCGAACCCCGGCGTGGCATCGCTCCCGGGCCCGGCCACGAGCGCCGTGTAGGGCTCGTGATCGCGCACCACCGGGTCGAGGAGCTCCCACTCGATGGCGGCCACGTAGGGGGGGTTCGCCACGGCCAGGGAGATCCGTCCCCGATCCGCCGGATCAAGGGCCGCCCACCACGAGCCGACGCGGAGCTCGACGCGGCGCGCCGCTTCGTGCCGGAGCGCCACCCGGTCCCGGTTGATCCGCGCCAGCTCGAGGACGGCCGGGTCACGGTCGGTGGCGATCACCTCGACGCCGTGGGCGGCGCGCTCGGTCGCGATCGAAAGCGCGATGGCCCCGGTGCCGGTCCCGAGATCGACCACCTTGCGGGCTCCGCCGGAGGCGAGCATTCGGTCCAACTCGACCAGCGCGACGTCGGTGACCCACTCGGTCTCGGGCCTCGGGATCAGCGCTCGCGAGTCGACTAGGAGGTCCAGCTGGCGGAACGGCCAGTGGCCGAGCACATACTGCAGTGGCTCCCCCGTGGCGCGACGTTCGGCCATCCGCCTCGCCCGTTCCGCCTGGTCTTGTGAGACCGTTCCAGGGCGTGCGCCTTCACCGGTGGCATCCTCGATGAGCCACCGAGCCTCGCGCGGCGAGCCGAGGGTGACGGTGAGGGTGCGCTCCAGGTCGTGCCGGTCGGCGTCGGTCACGGGCTCAACCACGATCACCGGGAGTGGTGTCGTCATCGTCGAGCTGTCGAGCCCGCTTGTCGGCCATCAACGCCTCGGCGAACTCGTCGAGGTCGCCCGACAGCACCTGGTCGAGCTTGTGCACCGTGAGACCGATCCGGTGGTCGGTGACGCGGTTCTCCTTGTAGTTGTACGTCCGTATCTTCTCGGACCGCCCCCCGCCGCCGACCTGGCTTTTCCGGGCGGCGGCGAGCTCGGCGGACTGGCGGTCCTGCTCGGCCTTCAAGAGACGGGCCCGCAGGACCGTCATCGCCTTGGCCCGGTTCTGGATCTGGCTCTTCTCGTCCTGCATGGCCACCACGATGCCGGTCGGAAGGTGGGTGATCCGGACCGCCGAGTCGGTGGTGTTCACCGACTGGCCGCCCGGCCCGGTCGACCGGTAGACGTCGATCTTGAGGTCGCCGGGGTCGATGACCACGTCGACCTCGTCGGCCTCGGGCAGCACTGTCACGGTGGCCGCCGAGGTGTGGACCCGGCCCTTGGACTCGGTGACCGGGACCCGTTGGACCCGGTGGGGGCCGGCCTCGTGCTCCAGGTAGCGCCAGGCGTCCTTCCCCTTCACCAAGAACACCACCTCGTTCAACCCGTCACGCCCGGTGGCGCTCTCGGAGAGGACCTCGACCTTCCAGTGGTGGTTGTCGGCGAAGCGCTGGTACATGGTGAACAGATCGCGGGCGAACAGGTTGGCTTCCTCTCCCCCCTCGGCCCCCCGGATCTCGACGATCACGTTGCGCCCGTCATTGGGGTCCGTCGGCAACAGCAGACCGCGCAGGCGATCCTCGAGTTGGGTCACCGACGACTGGGACTTCTCGAGCTCGCCCTGCGCGAGCTCGCGCTCGTCGCCGACCGATTCTTCGCTCATCTCCCGCGCCGTCGCGACGTCCTCTCGAGAGCGTTCGAGCTCGCGCCACACCGACACGATCTCCTCGAGGTCCTTCCGGCGGCGCGACAGATCGCGCAGACGCGTTAGATCGCTGGAGGTGGCGGGATCCGCAAGCTCCGCGAGAACGGCCTCGTACTCCGACTCGAGTCGGGCCATGCGAGCATCGAGGGGCTCGGACACCAACTCAGGTTAGGACCCCGGGTGGCCGGGGCGGCTCAACCCGACGGGCGTTAGCTCTTGGCCTTGGTCGTCTTGCGTTGGCCGTAGCGGCGCTGGAAGCGCTCGACGCGTCCACCGGAGTCCACCAGCTTCTGCTTGCCGGTGAAGAACGGGTGGCATTCGCTGCACAGCTCGACGTGGAGGTCGGACTTGGTCGATCGGGTCACGAACGTGTTCCCGCACGAGCAGCGGACAGTCGCCTCTCCGTAGCCGGGGTGAATGTCGGCCTTCATGGTCCCTCCGTCTCTTCTCATCTTGTGCGCTGTCAGGTGCGCTGAATCTGCGCTGTCTCGGTGTTTTGGGGCGCCGGCACCAGGGCCGCGCCTGCGACCACTCCAAGGCGAACGGCCCCGAATCTATTCCCTCAGCCGTTGGGCGTCGGGCCCTTGGCGATCTCGGCCAGGAACTCCGTGTTGCTCTTGGTGGTGCGGATCTTGTCCATGAGCAGCTCGAGCCCGGGGGCGGCGTTGCCGTCGGCGGCCAGGGCGTTGAGCACCCGGCGAAGCTTCCACACCTGTTGGAGCTCGCCCCGCTCGAAGAGGAGCTCCTCGTGTCGGGTTTGGCTGGCGTTCACGTCGATGGCCGGGTAGAGGCGGCGCTCCGAGAGCCGTCGGTCCAGACGGAGCTCCATGTTCCCGGTGCCCTTGAACTCCTCGAAGATGACCTCGTCCATCTTCGAGCCGGTGTCGACGAGCGCGGTGGCCAGGATGGTCAGCGACCCGCCTTCCTCGATGTTCCGGGCGGCGCCGAAGAACTTCTTGGGCGGGTACAGCGCCCCCGAGTCGACACCACCGGACATGATCCGCCCGGTGGCCGGCTGGGCCAGGTTGTAGGCACGGGCCAACCGGGTGATGCCGTCGAGGATGATCACCACGTCTTGGCCCAGCTCGACCAGGCGCTTGGCCCGGTCGATGGCCAGCTCGGCGACGGTCGTGTGCTCGTCGGCCGGACGGTCGAAGGTCGAGGCGATCACCTCGGCGCCCTTCACGGACCGGCGCATGTCGGTCACCTCTTCGGGGCGCTCGTCGACCAGGAGCACCATGAGGTGGACCTCGGGGTTGTTCGCCTCGATCGAGTGGGCGATCTGCTTCATGACGGTCGTCTTGCCGGCCTTGGGCGGCGAGACGATCAGGCCGCGCTGGCCCTTGCCGATCGGTGAGAGCAGGTCGACGATCCGGGCGGTGAGGTTGTCCTTGTCTCCCGGCTGCTCGAGGTTCAGCTTCTCGTCGGGGAACAGCGGCGTGAGGTCCTCGAAGCGCGGCCGGTTTCGGGCCTCTTCGGGATCGAGCCCCGACACCGTGTCGATCCGGAGCAGAGCCGGGTACCGCTCGTTGTTCGACGCCGGCCGGCAGGCCCCCTCGACGTAGTCACCCTTGCGGAGCGCGAAGCGCCTCGCCTGGCTGATCGAGACGTAGACGTCCTTGGACGAGGGCAGGTAGCCGTCGCAGCGCACGAAGCCGTAACCCTCGTCACGCAGATCGAGCAGACCTCGGACCTCGACCAGCTCGCCGTGGTACGGACCCTCCTGGCCCGAGCCGCCCTGGAACTCGCGTTCCCCGCCGCCGCCAGTGGCGCCCCGTTCGCGTCCGCGGCGGCGGCGGCTGTTGCGGCGGTTCCCCGGTTCGACCCCCTGCTGGTTGCCCGGCTGGTTGCTGTGGGAGTTCCCGGGTCGGGCCCCGGTGCGCTGCTGGGATCCCGATCGGGCGACGACGTTGGACCTCGGCTGGTCGCCGTCGTTATCGGGCTCGGTGTCGACCGATGGCGTCGATCCGTTGGAGACGACCGTCGCGTCGAGCTCCGCCTCGATCTCTTCCATCGAGGCCGCGCCGCTGGCGCCGTTGGACCGCACCGTCGGGCGGGGGCTCCGGTCAACCTTCGCGCCCGCCGGGGCGCCGTTGGCCTCGCCGGAGCCATTGGTCTCGGCGTGGTCACCGTTGGTGACGATGCCATTGGAGACACCGGTGGCCGAGAGGATCTGATCGATCAGATCGGCTTTCTTAGACCGAGTAGTGGTCTTGATGTCCATCGCCTGAGCGATGGTGTGGAGCTCTTCTCGCTCCTTGGATTCGAGCACGGACCGTTCGAGCTGCTGTTCGGCAGTCATCGGCCTCCTCATCTTTTTGATTCCGCAAGGGTCTGCGTTTGTACCGCTGCGGGGAAACAGGGGTGGGAGTGGGCCCCACGAAATGGGGACGGGCCCCCATCGCCACTGGCACCGGAACCGTGCCGAAACCGCGTACGAGGTCCGGACGAGCGCTCCGAGGCGCGGGTGGTTTGGATTGAATGGTAGTCGCCCCCCGGGACTACCGGCAACCATCCCGAGAGTCGACACCAGTTCCAACACCCGGGCGTGGACCCTTGTTCCCACTTCCTTGCGGGCCCGACGATCCGACCCTGGTCCCCGCCGGGTCTGTGACCAGGCCCAAACCGACCCGGGTGGGGCCACTGGTGATCAGCCGACCTCCATCACGCTGGGCTCGCTCGGCACCAGGAGCTTGGGCTCGGTGGCCCCGGCCACGTCGTCGACCGTCGCTCCGGCGACCACCTCCCGCAGGACCAGCCCCTCGGGGGTCACGTCGATCACGGCCAGATCGGTGATGATCCGGTCGACCACCTGGCGGCCGGTGAGCGGGAGCGAGCACTCGTTCACGATCTTGAAGGATCCGTCCCTGGCCAGGTGCTCCATCATCACGATGACCCGACCGGCGCCGTGGACCAGGTCCATGGCGCCGCCCATCCCCTTCACCATCTTGCCCGGGATCATCCAGTTGGCCAGGTCACCGGCGGCCGACACCTGCATGCCGCCCAGCACCGCGGCGTCGATGTGCCCTCCCCTGATCATGCCGAACGACAGACTGGAGTCAAAGAACGAGGCCCCCGGAAGGACCGTCACGGTCTCCTTGCCGGCGTTGATCAGGTCCGGGTCCTCCTGTCCCTCCAGCGGATAGGGGCCCACCCCGAGGATCCCGTTCTCGCTTTGCAGGACGAGGTGGACACCGTCGCGGACGTAGTTGGGGATGAGGGTTGGCAACCCGATGCCCAGGTTCACGTACTCGCCGTCGCGCAGCTCGCCGGCCACGCGCGCCGCCAGCTGCTCACGGGTCAACGTCACCGTGCACGCCCCGCGGCGGCCGACCGGAACGTCCGCCTCTCTATGTGCTTTTCGGCCGCCTTGCCGACCTCCACCACTCGCTGGATGAAGATGCCCGGCAGCTGCACCGCGTCGGGATCGATCTCCCCCGGTCCGACCAACCGCTCCACCTCGGCGATGGCGATCGAGCCGGCCATGGCACAAAGCGGGTTGAAGTTCCGCGCCGATTCGTGGAACACCAAATTGCCCTCCGTGTCACCCACCGCCGCCCGAACCAAGGAGAAGTCGGTGGTGATCGCCTCTTCGAGCACGTAGGAGCGACCACCGAATTCCCTGACTTCTTTGGGCGGCGACGCCACGGCCACCGATCCGTCGGGGCCGTAGCGCCACGGAAGCCCCCCTTCGGCGACCAGGGTGCCCACGCCGGCCGGGGTGTAGAACGCGGGAATGCCGCAGCCTCCGGCTCGCATCCGTTCGGCCAGGGTTCCTTGTGGGATCAGTTCCACCTCCAGCTCGCCCGACAGAAACTGCCGCGCGAACTCCTTGTTCTCGCCGACATACGAGCTGATAGCCCGAGAGATCCGCTTGTTCGCCAACAGGATCCCCAACCCCCACTCATCCACTCCACAGTTGTTGGACACGACCCGGAGATCGGCGACGTCGCTAGACGCGACGGCCGCGATGAGCTCGCTCGGGATCCCACAAAGACCGAAGCCACCGACGGCGACACTGGCCCCATCGCGAATATCGGCCACCGCGGCAGCGGGCGACGCGACCACCTTGCTCATCAACACCTCCAGTGCAAGGACCAACCCGAAGGTCGCGATCCTATGACGGTCCCCACAGATACCTGGCGCCCCTTTTTCGGCCAGGCGTGCGTCCCCGCATCTTCATCGCAGACGACAACCATCCACCGATGGGTTTCATCAACGGCATAGATGACCGATCCGACGGCGCCGAGATGTTCCTCTCCGCGCCTTCCGTGGAGGGTGATCGCAGCCTGCCTCGCCTCAGCCCTTCACGGCGCCCGCGGTCAGGCCGGCCACCAGCTGGCGCTGGAAGACGAACAGCAGCAGCGCGATGGGCAACGCGGCAAGAATCGTGCCGGCGAACACCACGTCGAGCTGATTGAAGTTGGTGAGGCTGAGCTGGCGCAGGCCGATCTGCACCGTCCTGACGCTGTTGGTCTGGGTCACAACCAGGGGCCACAGGTACTGGTTCCACGCGCTGAGGAAGGCGAACAGACTGAACGCGGCCAGCACCGGACGGTTGATCGGCGCGACCATCCGGAACAGGAACTTGATGTGCCCGCACCCGTCCAGGCGCGCCGCGTCTTGGATCTCATGGGGGAAGTTCAAGAACGCCTGCCTGAACAAGAAGATGCCGATCCCGCTGGCGAGGAAAGGCAGCACGAGCGCCGGGTAGGTGTTGACCAGGCCGATCTTCAGGATCGTCTGGTAGTTCGGGATGATCGTCGCCTCGAACGGCACCATCAGCGTGGCCAGGCACGCGAAGAACAGGATCCTCCGTCCCGGGAACCGCATGAACACGAAGGCGTAGGCGGCCAGCATCGAGGTGAACAGTTCGGCCGCCGTGATCGCCAGCGTCACGATCGCGCTGTTGCGGAGGTAGATACCGAGATCCCCCTCTTTGAACGCGGTGGAGAACGTGCCCCAGTGCGGGGTGAGCGGGAACAGCGTCGGTGGCCTCGTCACGACCTGCTGGGGCGAGAGCAGCGCATCGACCAGCGTGACGTAGATCGGGAACAGGACGATCGCCGCCGCCAGGATCAACACGACGTAGCGCATCACCAACCGACTGCGTCGGGTGCGTCTGGCCGTGTTGGCCGCATCGGCCGAGTCAGCTGCCATAGCTGACCCGACGCTGGAAGAACCAGAACTGCACGAACGTCAACAGGAGCAGGATGAAGAACAGTGCCACCGACAGCACGGCGGCGTATCCGGGGTTGTTGAACTGGAACGCCTGTTGGTAGAGGTCGTAGATCACGACCAGGGTCGCGTGGTTCGGCCCGCCCTGGGTCAGGATGTCGATCTGGCCGAACGCCTGGAACCCCGAGATCACCCCGATGATCGCGGCGAAGAAGATGATCGGGGACAACAGGGGCAGCGTGATCTGGCGGAAGCGCACCGAACTAGAGGCCCCGTCGACCTTGGACGCCTCCAGCACGTCTTCGGGCAGCGACTGGAGCGCCGCGCTCATCAAGATGAAGGTGAAACCGATGTTCGCCCAGATCGTCACCATGGCGATGGCGGGCAAGGCCCAGTGGGGGTCCTGAAGGATCCCGTTGCCGCCCTCCTTCCCGAACAGATAGCTGAGCAAGCCCACCTGGGGATTGAGCAGGGTGAAGAAGACCACCGACGCCACCGCGGTCGACGTCGCGACCGTCGACGAGAAGATCGTGCGGAAGGCGCGGATCCCCCGCACCTTCTTCTGGGCCAGGTTGGCCAACGCCAGTCCGACGATGATCCCCGCCGGCACGGTCAACAGGACGAACAGAACGGTGCGGCCGAGGTCGTCGGCGAACTCCGAGGAGCCCAGCACCTGGGAGTACTGCTGGAAGCCGACGTAGTGCGAGGGCAGGTTCGGCGTCGGCGGAGCCAGGAAGAAGCCCAGGTAGGCGGTCTTCACCAGGGGGTAGAAGACGAACACCCCGAACGCGGCCAGGGCCGGCAGAATCAACAGGTAGCCGAGCGCAGCCTCGCGCACCGTTCGAATGAAGCGTGGGGTCACCGACGTGACGCTTTGCTCGATGCTCTCGGATCCGCCTCAGACGCGTTCGTTGTAGGAGGCGATCGCCGAGTTGGCCGCCGACGCCGCCGTGGCGATGGCCTGGCTCGGTGATGTTCCCGTGGAGAGCGACGACAGCGCGTCGTTGAGCGCCACCGGGCCGACCTGGGGCGCCGCACCGGTGACGGGCCCGGCGGTGGCCGGGTTGGGGGGACTGGCCAGCAACTGTTCGTAGGCAATCTTGAACTCGGGTTGCGCCGCCCACGTTCCCACGAGCGGGGCCAGGTTGACCGAGGACTTGCGGATCGGCACATACCCGGTCCCCGACGCCCAGGTGGCCTGGGACTGGGGCGTGACCAGGAACTTGATGAACTGCCAGGAGGCGTCGATCGTGGCCGGGGTGGACTTCTTCACCATGTACAGGCCTGCGCCACCGACGAAGGCTCCCGCACTCTTGGCCCGCTTCGCAGTCGGCAACGGGAGCGGCGCGACGCCGAGCTTCACGTTGGGGTACTGCCCGCCGGTCAGCACCTGGCGGATCGTGCCGAGCGAGGCCGAGGTGTCGATCGTGATCGGTGCAATGCCAGAGCCGATGGCCAGGAGGTTGTCGTACGCCGTGAACGACGTCGATTGAGCCAGATTGTCGCTCAGCATGCCGCCCCACCATTCGAAGATCGACTTGCCCAGCGCGTCGTCGAACGTGACCGCCGTGGCCCGACCCTTCCGCCCGTTTGCATGGTTCAGGGTCGTCTGGCCACCAAGGGCCAACCACAGCTCGAAGTTCGTGTAGTCGATCTTCAGACTCATCCCGTACTTAGCGGTACCCGACGAAACGATCTTCTGCGCCGCCGCGCGGAGTTGGGCCAGGCTCGCCGGGGGATTCGAAGGGTCAAGACCGGCCTTCGAGAGGGCGTTCTGGTCGAAGTAGAGGACCTGGCTCGAGGTGTTGAAGGGCATCGCCCACTGCGTCCCGTTCACGATGAAGAAGTCGACCATCGAGGGGACGAAGTCGCTGAACGAGAAGTGGTCGGCTGCGATGGCCGAGGCGGCCGGCACGACGCTCTCGCTGTCGATCAGGAGTTGGATCAGCTCGCTCTCCCACTGCACGACGTCAGGCAACGCCGAGGTTCCGCCTGAGAGTGCCGTCGTGTACGCGGTCTGCGTGTCCTGGTAGCTGGTCTGGGCGACCAGGCTGACGTGGACATCGCTCTGCGATGAGTTGAACGCATTGGTCAAGTTCGTGAGCGTCGGGAGGTTGGCCGAGGTCATCGAGTGCCACATGGTGATCTGAACCGGCTTGGACTTGGACTTGGCGGCGGCCCCGAGCGGAAAGCTCGAGGCCGCGCCGGCGAACGCGCCCGGCGCCAGCATGGCCAGCCCCGTCCCGACACCGGCGGCGGCGGCCCCTCGGAGGAGGTCTCGTCGAGAGACGACCCGTCTCCCCAAGCCCGAGCCACCCTCGGTCGCTCCCAGCATCTCGTTGCGGTCGTTCTCGCTCATGGGCGCGATGGTACGCCGAGCCGAGGGTCCGCCGCCGGGCCCCTCGAGGAATCGAATTCCCTGGATTTGGGCGGTCCAACTCCTAACATCGGCCGCGCGCATCTCTCCGTATCGCTCCGTCGACGGCCCCCGCAGGACCCCTCCCTCGCCGGGGCGTCGCGCCTCGACACCCGCGGGCTGCCCCCCATCAGCGGTGACAAGCGCAAGAGGCGCCGGCGCCCGGGCTCCATGGCCGCCTGGATCGTTCTTGTCATCGGGGTCGCGGCCTCGGTCACTGGGGCGGCGAGATGGCAGAGCTACGCGGCCGACCAGCAGCAACAGCGGGTCCAAACCACCACCAACACCGTGGCGGCCACGTTGTCGGCGTACCTCCAGCGCGACGAGGACCTGATCGAGGTCATCCGCTCGACCGTGGCCACCAACCTGACCCCCACCAACGCGGCTCTCGAGCAGCTGTTCACCTCCATCGGCCCACGCCGGTACCCGGGCATCGTCGGCCTGGCCTACGTGGCGCGGGTCCAGGCCAGCTCGCTCGGGACGTTCCAGCGGCAGGTGACCGCCGACCCCCCGCTCGGCCAACCGCTCACCGAGGCCTTCTCCCTCACGCCCTCCGGCAACCGTCCCGACTACTGCCTAACCCGCTTGATCGCCGCGCACCGCGCCAGCATCGCGGCATCGATCGCGCAACCAAGAAGCATCGGTGCCGCCCTGACCGCCCTGCTCAACCCCGGCTTCGACTATTGCCAGAGTGCGTTCAACCCGCTGCTGCAGGCGGCGGCCGGCTCGGGCTCACCCGAGATCGGCGAGATCGTGCCGCTGCTGGTCCGGTCGGTCCCCGGAGCCAGTTCGTTCCGGGATGAATCGAGCTCGGATGTCAAGAGTCTGGTCGAGGTCACGATCCCGATCTACGCGCCCGGGGCCGCCACCGCCACGAGTGCGGAGCGCCAGGCGGCGCTGCTCGGCTGGGCGGCCGGGCTGATCGACCCCGACCAGGCCACGGCGCCGGTCCTCCAGGGCGTCAGCGGGCTCTCCATCACCCTCTCCTACGACAACCCGAACGGCGTCGCCTCGACCATCGACCAGGCCGGGCAGAAGCAGTCCGACGACCTGACCCGGACGGTCCGGCTGAACACCCCCGGACGTTGGACGGCCGTGATCGGCCTTCCCGCCGAGGCGGCGTCGCCGGCGGTGCAGGCGCTCGGCCTCCTCGACATCGGGCTGATCCTCACGGTGCTGCTCTTCCTCCTCTTGACCAGGCTCGCCCGGAGCCGGGCCAGCGCGCTCGACATGGCGGAGGAGACCTCCCTCGAGCTCCGGCACCGGAGTCTGCACGACCAACTGACCGGGCTCCCCAACCGGGACCTCATCTTCGACCGGGCCGACCGCATGCTGGCCAGGGCCAAGCGAGACCGGGTCCCCGTGGCCGCCTTCTCCATCGACCTCGACAACTTCACCGCGGTCAACGAAACGCTCGGCCACAGTGCCGGCGACCACCTCCTGCATGCCATCGCCAGTCGCCTCCAGGAGGCGGTGAGGGCGTCGGACACCCTCGGGCGCATCGGCGGTGACCAGTTCGTCGTCCTGGCCAACGCGGTGTCGCTGCAAGAGGGCCCCGACCCCATCGCGCAGAAGCTGCTCAGCTCGCTCGCCGAGCCGTTCACCGGGGTGAAACCCGGGGTGCCGCTGCGGGTGTCGGCGACGGTCGGGATCGCCTGGGGCCAAAGGGACACCGCCGAGGAGCTCATCCGCGACGCAGACATTGCGATGCACGAGGCCAAGTCGGCCGGCAAGAACCGCTACATGGTCTTCGAGCCAGCCATGCACACGGCCGCGCGGGGTCGGCTGGACCTCGAGCTCGACCTCCGCGTGGCGTTCGAGTCGAACCAGTTCTTCGTCGTGTACCAACCGATCTTCCGCCTGAGCGACATGGCCGTGACGGGCGTCGAGGCGTTGCTCCGGTGGCAGCACCCGACCCGCGGCGTCGTCGAGCCGGCCAGCTTCATCCCGCACCTGGAGCAGACCGGCATGATCATCGCCATCGGGCGTCACGTGCTGCTCCAGGCGTGCCGCGACACGAAAGATTGGCATCGTCACCAGCTCCCGATCCGGGTGGCCGTCAACGCGTCGGCCCACCAACTGGCCACCGATGAGTTCATCACCGAGGTGGCGGAGTGCCTTCACGAGAGCGGGTTGGAGCCCCGCTACCTCACGATCGAGGTCACCGAGAGCGTGCTCATGCACGAAGCCGAAGAGGCCATCTTCCGACTGCGCAAGCTCAAGGGTCTCGGGGTGAAGATCGCGATCGACGACTTCGGGACCGGCTATTCCTCTCTCGCCTACCTCCGCCAGTTCCCCGTCGACACGATGAAGATCGACCGTTCGTTCGTCTCGTCGTCGAACGATGCCCAGGGCCGTGCGCTTCTCCACACCGTGGTCCAGCTCGGGCGCTCGATGGGGCTCGAGACGGTGGCCGAGGGCATCGAGCGCGAGCCGGAGCTGCGCATGCTCCAGGCCGAGGGCTGCGACACCGGCCAGGGGAACCTGCTCGGTCGGCCGATGGGCAAGGACGTCCTGTGGGACTACCTGATGCGTCCGCGCGTCGCGACCGACCGGCAGGCGGCGGCACACACGAACTGACGCGGGTTCGCTTCAGTCCAGTTGGGCGAGGATCGCATCGATGTCCGCGTCCACGACGCTCGGCACGTCGATCTGGCTGATGGCCAGGTCCGGGTCCTTCAACCCGTGCCCGGTCAGCACGCACACCACGGTCGATCCCGCCGGAACGTCACTCTCGAGCAGCCCGGCCACCGACGCCGCGGACGCGGCCTCGCAGAACACCGACTCCTCCTCGGCCAACAGGCGGTAGGCGGCCAGGATCTGCTGGTCGGTCACCGACGTGATCGACCCCCCGGACTCGGACGCCGCCGCGGTGGCCGAGTACCAGCTGGCCGGGTTGCCGATCCGGATGGCGGTGGCCACGGTCTCGGGCTCGTCGACGACGTGGCCGAGCACGATGGGTGCCGCGCCGGCGGCCTGGAACCCGAGCATCTTGGGAAGCTTGGTGGCCCGGCCCGCTTGGCGGTACTCGCAGTAGCCGCGCCAGTACGCGGTGATGTTGCCGGCGTTGCCGACCGGGATGCAGTGGATGTCCGGCGCGTCGCCGAGCACGTCGACGATCTCGAAGGCGCCGGTCTTCTGCCCCTCGATCCGGAAGGGATTGACCGAGTTGACCACGGTGACCGGCGCTCGGTCCGGGAGCTCGCGCACGATGTTCAGGGCCTGGTCGAAGTTGCCCCGGACCTGCAGCACCTTCGCGCCGTGGATGAGCGCCTGGGCCAGCTTGCCGAGGGCGATGTGGCCCTCGGGGATGAGGACCACGCACTTCAGCCCGGCCCGGCTCGCGTAGGCGGCGGCCGACGCCGAAGTGTTCCCGGTCGACGCGCAGACCACCGCCTTGGCCCCGCCGGCCACGGCGCTCGATATCGCCACGGTCATGCCCCGGTCCTTGAACGAGCCGGTCGGGTTGGCCCCCTCGACCTTCAGGTACACGCTCGCCCCGACCCGCTCTGAGAGCCTCGGCGCCGGCACCAGCGGCGTGCCGCCCTCGAGCAGGGTGACCACCGGCGCGCCCGGCGGAATCGGCAGGTGTGACCGGTACTCCTCGATGACGCCCCGCCAGCCGAGCAACTCAGGCCCCGGGACTGGGGCCGGCGGCCTCGGATCCGACGACCCGAAGCACCGCGCCGATGTGGTGGACCACGTCCAGGCGGTCCAGGGCGGCGACGGTGGCCGCCACGTCACCCTCCTTGGCCAGGTGGGTGAGGAAGATCAGCCGGGCCTCGTCGCCCAGGCCCTTCTGCTCCATCCACCGGATCGAAACCCCGTGCTCCCCCATGACCTTGGCCACCGCGGCCAACACCCCGGGACGATCGAACACGTCCATGCTCATGTAGAAGGGGGACGACAGCTGGTCGACTTCGACGATGTCGACCGCCACCCGGCGCGACGCGGGCGGCGTCGAGACCCCCTGACGGAGGTGGCGGGCGGCCACGATGAGGTCGCCGAGCACGGCGCTGGCCGCCGCGTTCCCTCCCGCCCCCCGTCCGTACAGCATCATCTCGCCGGCGCGCTCGCCCTCGATGAACACGGCGTTGAACGCACCGCCCACCGAGGCCAGAGGATGGTCGGAGGGGACAACGGCCGGATGCACACGCACCGAGATCGAAGAGCCGCCGCCCACCCGTTCGGCCACCGCCAGCGGCTTGATGACATAACCCAGCTGGGCCGCGTAGCGGACATCGGAATGCGTAACGGCGGTGATTCCCTCGCGGTGAACGTCGTCGACGGTGACGTCGGCACCGAACGCGAGGCTGGCCAAGATGGCGGCCTTTGCGGCGGCGTCGTACCCCTCGACGTCGGCCGTGGGGTCGGCCTCGGCCAACCCGAGTCGCTGCGCCTCGGCCAGCGCCTCGTCGTAGGACTCCCCGCCGTGGGCCATGCGACTGAGGATGAAATTGGTCGTCCCGTTGACGATGCCCATCACCCGGACGATCCGCTCTCCGGCCAGGGACTCACGCAACGGCCGGATCACCGGGATGGCGCTCGCAACGGCGGCCTCGTAGAGAAGATCGACGCCCCGAGCCGATGCGAGATCGGCCAGCTCCCCGCCCACCCGGGCCAACAACGCCTTGTTCCCCGTGACCACGGGTCGGCCGGCATTGAGCGCCGCTTCGACCAGCTGGCGCGCCGGGTCGAGTCCCCCGATCAGCTCGACGACGATGTCCACGTCGTCGCGCTCGATCAAGCCCTTGGCATCCTCGGTCAACAGGTGGCTCGGGAACCATCGGTGCGTTGACCGGGACGCCCGGGCGTCGCGCACCGCGATCCCGACGATCTCGAGGCGGACCCCGGAGTTGAGCTCGATCTCGGCGGCGGCGGCCGGGTCGGCCACCATCTCGACGAGCGCGGTCCCGACGGTGCCGCAGCCGAGCAGCGCGACACGCACCGGCGGGGTGTCCTTTCCTGCGGGGGTCACCCGATCACGCTACCGCCTCGAACCTGGCCCACCTTGAACCCGGTCCTTCGCGAGCTGGGCTTTCGTGCGCGACGCGGCGGTTCAGAGGTCGAGACGGAGGAGGTCTTCGATGGTCTCGCCCCGCACGACGACCCGGGCCTCGCCGTTGGCCACGAAGACGACCGGGGGCCGCGGGACCTTGTTGTAGTTGGACGCCATCGAGTATCCGTAAGCACCGGTGACGGGCGTCGCCAGAATGTCCCCGACGCCGAGGTCAGACGGCAGGTTCGCCTCGGCAACCACGACGTCGCCGGTCTCGCAGTGCTTGCCCACGACGCGGGCCGCCCTCGGGCGGACGGCGTTGGTGGCCCGGGGGAGGAACGCCTCGTACCCGCTCCCGTAGAGGACCGGCCGGGGGTTGTCGCTCATCCCGCCGTCGACCGAGACGTAGGTCCTGATCCCCGGAAGCTCCTTGATCACTCCGACGCGGTACAGCGTCATCCCGGCCGTCGCGACGATGGACCGTCCCGGCTCGGCCGTCACCCGGGTCTCGGGGGGCAGGCCGACCTTGGCCAGCGCTTCCCGGGTCGCGTCAGCCCACTCGGTGATGGAGGGCGCGTGCTCGCCGTTCACGTAGGCCACCCCGAGGCCGCCGCCGACCACCAACTCGGGCAGTCCGAGGGGCGCGGCAAAGCTCCCCAGCACCTCGGCCGACTGCTCAAAGGAGTCCACCTCGAACACCTGGCTCCCGATGTGGGCGTGGATGCCGACCAGCTCGACCCCACCCATGAGCTCGAGTGCGGCGACAGCCTTGGCCGCCGCGCCCGAGGCCACCGAGAACCCGAACTTGGTGTCTTCCTGGCCGGTCCGGACGAACTCGTGGGTGTGCGCCTCGACGCCGGGGGTCACGCGGGCCAAGACACACGGACGCCGGTCCCTTGGCCCGACGTCCTCGGTGAGCCGACCGAGCCGGGCGATCTCGTCAAACGAGTCGACCACGATCCGGCCGACCCCGACCGAGAGCGCACGCGCGAGCTCGGCATCGGACTTGTTGTTGCCGTGGAGCACCAGGCGGGCCGCCGACACTCCGGCGGCCAGGGCCACCTCGAGCTCACCCCCGGTCGCCACATCGAGGCAGAGGCCCTCTTCGTCGGCCAGCCGGGCCATTGCCTTGCAGAGGAATGCCTTGGTCGCGTACGCGACCCCGGCGTCGAATGCGCGCACCGCCTCGCGACAGCGCGAGCGGATGTGCATCTCGTCGTAGACGAATAGGGGTGTGCCGTATTGCTCGGCCAGTGCCACGACGCCAACCCCACCCACGAAGAGCTGGCCCGACGGTTCGACGTCGGCATTGTCGGGAAGCAGTTGACGCTCGAGCGGAGCCTTGGCCAGCGCGTCAGATCGTTCCTGTTCCATGGTCTTATCGTTCCGGCCCAACGGCCTTGGATGGACGAACGATCATAGAAAGACACGATACGGTGAACTGCTTAGCCCCAGTAGCTCAGCGGATAGAGCACCGGCCTCCGGAGCCGGGTGCGCAGGTTCGAGTCCTGCCTGGGGCGCCGATGCGAGGCCCTCGGGACAGAGCGAGAGAACCTGGTTGCGGACGGGACGTCAGGGTTGATGACTCGGCAGGCTCTCCATCACTGGGCCGAGGTAGCCGATCCCAGCGACGACCGTGCCCAAGAACATCAATGCAAGCGCAGCCATACGGGCTGGGTGGAAGATCGCGAGCAAGCCGCCGGAAGCGCCGAGCAGGATTCCGATAGCCCCCAGCACCGCGCCGATTCGCACGGAACGACCGGCATGCCAACTGGCGACGACAAGTACCGAGGCACCTACGACGAGGAACGTGCCTACGCCGGCGTGCGCAATGTACACAAGGCGTTCCCGCGTTGGGAGAAGCCCATTGGGGCGACCAATCGGCACGAGGACGAGCGTCGCGATACCGAGAATAAATTCCACCCCTACGACGATTGCCATGGTGATCGACAATTTTCGAGTGAGTCGTGGCGATCTGAGAAGGCCGGTCTCCTCCTGTACCCCAGCCGTGGGCGGACCTGCTGAGGTACCGTTGGTCGTTTCACCGACCTCGACCCCGCCGGACGGGTCGTCATCCTGTGTACGCACTGCGGCCACGTGAACGATCAGGTTGTAGGTGACTAGCGCGATGGCAAGGTGCATCGCCATGAGGACGCCCACCGCGAGCGGCGCCTGATGCCTCGTGAACAACCACATGTCGGGCAACCACAAAACGATGGTAACGAGGACGGCCATCCGAAAGAACGCCGGTCTTGGGGTTGAGGTGATCCGAGCCACCACCGGCCATGCCAAGCAAGCCAACACGACTCCGATGACCGTCAGCTTCGAGTAGTCCGCGAACGCAAAGTGCGGATAACCCTTGATCGAGGGGATCACCCGCGTACCCAGGGCTACCAGGATGGCATCGAGGCCCAAGGATCCAGCGACGGATGCCAATGTTGCGAGACTCACGAGCACGGCCGATGGCGGCCGACACACCGGGGACAAATCCATCCTGGTGGCTCTCAGAACACGGCCAACCAGCCTCGACCGGGACATTGGGTCTTGCCGGCTCCGGTCCACCGATTTCCGCTCCGATTGGCCGCTCGTGATTTGACGGTCACGTCAACCTCGTCAGAACCCAACGAGTCACGATTGAACGAAGTACCAGGCCAACGGTACCGCGGTCCAACCGGCGCGACCGGCTGCGGCTGTTTCGGTGCCAGGGAGAGCCAAATTGGGTTGCCCGGATGGAGCTGACGCCATCCTCCACAGGCGCATCTGGATGTCTATCCTCGAGCCGTGGGGATGCACTGGGGGGGCGGGCTGACGCGGAGCCCCGCTGCTTCCTGGACCCTCCCCGAGAGGGTAAAGGGCTATGTCGCCTTGACCAAGCCCCGCATCGTGGAGCTGCTCTTGGTCACGACGGTGCCCACGATGTTTGTCGCCTCATCGCACATGCCCTCGGCCCGGCTCGTCCTCTTGACGCTGACGGGCGGCTCCCTGGCGGCTGGGGGGGCGAATGCGTTGAACATGGTCTACGACCGCGACATCGACGCCAAGATGGAGCGTACGAAGCGTCGGCCCCTGGTAACCGGGGTGATGACCCCGACAGCGGCCACCGTCTTCGCACTCTCTTTGGAAGTGGCCGCGTTCGCCATCCTCTGGCGCACGGTCAACCTGCTATCCGCCACCCTCGCGGTGTCGGCCACGGCGTTCTACGTTGGCGTCTACACCGTGTGGTTGAAGCGGTCGTCCAGTCAGAACATCGTGATCGGCGGGGCCGCCGGTGCCGTGCCGGCGCTTGTGGGCTGGAGCGCGGTGACCGGTCGGCTGTCGTGGGCCCCGCTCTGCATGTTCGGCTTGGTGTTCTTGTGGACCCCTCCGCACTTCTGGGCCTTGGCCGTCCGCTACCGCGACGATTACACCCGGGCCGACGTGCCAATGCTGCCGTCGGTTGTCGGCATGCGGTCGGTGACCCACCAGATTCTCCTCTACACGTTGGCCCTCTTCGCGCTCTCGCTGCTGTTGGCCCCGGTGGCCCATCTCGGTCCGCTGTACCTGTGCGTGGCGATCCTCCTTGGGATCGGCTTCGTCGGCCAAGCACTCGCCTTGCGGCGCGACCCGAGCGCTCGTCGGGCCATGAAACTGTTCGCTTATTCGATTACCTACCTAGGCACCCTGTTTGTGTCGATGGGGGTCGATGCGCTTATCCGTCACTCCTGAGTTGCGCTGTCTCTGGCCCAAACGCGTGGTCGAGCTCAGAGGGTGATTCCCGAGCAGATTGATGTCGCGAAAAGTGAACTTGGAACCGACCGGAGCACGCGACCCAACCCACACCTCCGGTTTCCAACCACGACGAGGTCGGCACCGATAGCCTCAGCGGCGCTGATCAGCGCGTCCGCAGGGTCAAGACTGCCGGGATTGAGGAGCTCGTCAGACCCACCTTGAAATTCAGCCTCCGAGGTCAGCACGCCTTGATTCCTTCGGCTTCCTGCCGGCGACGGCAGTCCCTTTTGTACGGCATCTACGCCCACTTCGTGAACCGACCGAAAGGGCAGCAAACTCACTCTCGAGTCCACCTTCGGTAGCGGCTCGTAGCGTGAGGCCTGTCGGCCACTCGTCGAGTCCCTGAACAGCCTTGAGGAGCTCGTCGTGTGGAGAGTCCATCGTCGTTCAACGGGTCGCCGGAACAACTCGCATGAGTGCCGCGTCAACGAAGCATCTAGGCTCGACATCGTGCGAAAGCGTTGGTTCTCTCGCCGGGCGGTCCTGCTCCACCTTCAGTTCATGCTGTTGATTTTGGGTTGCCTGACCGCTGGTTGGTGGCAGGCGACGAGGGCGCTGGCTGGCAACGATCTCAGCTGGGCCTACACCGTGGAATGGCCGGTCTTCGCGTTGATCGCCATCGCCGCCTGGTGGCACCTCATCCACGAGGATCCCGAGGTCCGCGACGCCCGAAAGAGGCATACGCCGAGATTGGAGAACGCCGAGCGCAAAGCTGAATGGTGAGACGGTCGATTCGGTCTCTTGAGCTCGAATGGCTGAATCTCGAATGGCTGAATGCAGGGGCCGATCCCGGTAGACAGGCGGGTCGCAGCTAGCAGATGCGTTCGCACCCGGGTCCTTGCCTCCAGCCTCCTGTCGGAGGCAAGGACCCGGGGTTGATCGGGCTATGCCTGATGGAGAAATCAGGGCCTCCCCGACTATCCTTCGCCGATGGTGTTCCCGGGTGGCAGGGAGAGCCTCCTGGGCTTGAACGGGGGGGCCGATGCCCGCGTTCACCGTATCTGAGCATCGGGTGAGGCCCGCCGACCGAACGTTCAAGATGGTCGCCCTGGTCACAGGGGTTTGCCTGCTCGGCTTCATCGCCTTCGTCGGTGTTCGGGGTTCGTCGAGCCATGTCCCCGGGACGGCAGCCCTTGAGGTTCCTCCGCCGGCCGTTCTCAAGACTGGAACGGTGGCGCCCGCCTTTTCCTTGCCCCGGCTGAGCGGCGGTGCACCGGTGTCCCTGGCGGGATATCGGGGCACTCCGGTGATCCTCAATTTCTTCGCTTCGTGGTGCCGCGATTGTCGAGCCGAGCTCAAGGCAATCGCCACCGTTGCTCGTGAGGCGAGCGGACACGTCGCCGTGGTGGGTGTGGATTCCAACGACACCTCTTCCTCAACAGCGGCGCGCCTCATCGCCGCGGTCCATGCCACCTACCCGGTCGGCGTTGACGCCGACGCCAAGGTGGCCAGTGCCTATCTCTTGAGTGTGCTTCCGGTCACCTACTTCTTGAACGCTCAAGGCCGAGTGGTCGGGGCAGCCCTGGGACCTCAGACCGTGGCATCCCTGGATCGCTGGCTCAAGCGCTTGAGCACGAAAGAGAAGTGAGCGAACCCACCGGCCCCTCGGTCGGTACCGACCTTCCCGAAGAGCCCGGAGACGCCTCGGGGGGGCCGGGGGGAGACCAACCGGGCCGACAGAGCGGAGTCCCGCCGGTCGACCGGCGAGCCGCGCTGGCCGCCGGACCCCCGGGCATTCCCAGGAAGTTCGTCTATTGGGTCCTGGTCGCGGCGGCCGTGCTCGCCCTGGGCGGGCTCGCGGGCGAGCACCTCTTTTCGTCGGCCGGACTCAACCCTGTGGCCACCTCGGCTCACGGGACCAAGCCGAAGTCCGCGACCACGACGACGACCGCTCCCGCTCCCCGGCCGGCCCCCCGCACCACGAACAACACCCAGCCCATCAGCGCCTCCCTCAAGTCGCTGATGGCCCTCACCCGCCTGAACCCAACGCCGGCACCGCCGTTCTCCCTGACCGATCAGAGCGGTCAGATCACGTCACTGCCGATGCGACCGCCCGAAGCGGTGGTGCTTACGTTCTTCGATGGGCCGTGCAACGACATCTGCCCAGTCCTGGCTGCTGAGATCCGTCAGGCCGACACCGATCTCGGGGGCGAGGCACAGTACGTGGAGTTCCTCACCGTCAACACCGATCCGCTCGCCCTCGCGCAGAGCGCGCAGACACCGGCACTCACCGACACCGGTTTGGGCGCGCTACCAAACTGGCGCATGCTGACCGGCCCACTCCCCACACTGGACACCGTATGGAAGGCGTACGGCGTGTCGATCTCGGTTGATCAAAAGACGGACCTCGAAGCCCACAACGAGGTGCTGTACTTCATCGACCCCTCGGGACACCTGCGTTACAAGGCAACCCCGTTCGCCAACGAGAGCAAGACCGGCACGTACAGCCTTCCGGCTGCGACAATCGCGGGCTGGGCGACCGGCATCGCTGACTACGCCGGACAACTCGCCACCCCATGAGTGACGACACCCCGGCCGAGAACAAGCCCTCACCTTGGTATCGCCGGCGGGCGGTGCTGGTGGGCGGCGCGGTCTTGGTGATCCTCCTGGTCACCGTGCTGACCGACCTGCCGGTGAAGACGACGCGAGGCCAGGACGTCGCGAGTGAGCGCAGCGTCATGCAAGAGCTGAACACCGACATCGCTCCGTGCGCGCTGGCTGTGCACCAGGCGTTGGCCATCTGGGCCCTCCAGGCGACCAATGCGTTGACGGTAAGCGACCGGGCAAGCACCCCGGGACTATTGAGCGACGATCAGTCCGCCTGCTCGTTCACCAACGAGAGCATCTATGACCTCACGAACATCGAGGTTCCCGGCTCGCCGGCCGGCAAGGACATGGGGGATCTCGTGGCAACCGCCACGCTGTGGACCACCTCGGACGCCCTCCGGGCGATCGAGGATGTCCAGTCCCTCATGAACGACCCGACTGACGCGGTCGCCCTCAGCAGCCTCTCGGCGGAAGAACGCCAACTCGCCGCCGATCGCCGGACCGCAATTTCACAAGAGGATGCGGCCGACCGCACCCTGGACACCCGCCTGCCCCCACCCGATATGCCGGCGCTGGCTCAGCCGGCTAGCGGTTGACGGTCAGGGCCCTCATGGGTCGTTCTCACCGGTCCCCGAGGGCGCAGTCGGCTAAGCGGAAGATCGGCGTTCCGCCTGCGTCAGTCGGTAGAGCTCGGCGTCGGGGTTCTCCTCACTGCGGATCCACTGGAGCGCACTCCAGAAGACGATCGGAACAAACATCACTGCCGCCACGAACCAAAGGACCGCGGCGGCGATCTGTTGATCGGCAGCCGCGCTCAGTCCGTGCCCGGCCACGTGATGGAAGTTTCGGTACCAATCGGCGTTGGAGAGCCCGACCACGTAGGCATCGATCCAGAACACCCACATGGCCACGGCGGCGAGGACGGCCCGGCGCAGAGGACCCGATCGAGGCACGAGCGGAGGGGACTCGACGAGCTCCAACCACAGGCCCATCCCGAACGCGATGAGGCTCGCCGCCTCGACCGGTGCCAGCCACCCGTGCCGGGCCACGGCCGCCACGGCACCCGGCGTCCTCCAAGCCCCCACCACCAACAGGTCGAGGACAATGAAGCCGAGCGTCCGGACCAGCTCGGGATGGCGGAGGCGTCGATCGACCATCCGATCCACGCGGCCAGCGGCCGCGCCGGGCTCGCCGGTCCCCGGTTGCGCTGCCAGCCCCATCCTTCGCCAGGGCGCTCCCACGGTCACCAGTGCCGGGATCACGATGGCCAGGATGGACAACTGGAGGGTTGCCACGCACTCAAAGTGCCGTGACCAGGTCGCGATCGGCGGCACCAACACGGCCAGGCACGCGACAGCTGCCGCGAGCAGGGACCATGCCCGCATTCGTCCAGACAGGACACGGGGCCGCACGGAGGCGGCCCCGGCAGTCACCGACTCGGTCGGCGCTGGAAGAAGGCCCAGAGAAGGACTACGGCAAAGACACCCAGAGGAATGGCGAGCGTCAGCGCCTGCGTGCCAGCTACATCGGCCACGATCACTGGCTCACCTCTCAGGTCTCATAGGACGTAGAACAGCACCCAGAAGAATACGCCGACCAAGGCGATGAACCCCCAGAAGTACGTACAGCCCTCGAGATTGACCCTGAACAGGCGGGCCGCAGGCATCGTCGAACGCGGTGTCCCGCCGTCCTCGGCCAGCGCCCGACGCAAGCGGATCTCCCTCGCCAACAGGGTCTCGAGCCAGTAGGTGCCGGCGAGCACCAGGGCGATGTTCATCGCAGCCCACCCGATGAAGCACGAGGCGTAGCCGCTCGATCCTGGGAAGAAGGGAAGCTCGGTGAGCTGCCAGATCTGGAGTCCGACAACAATCAACGCCCCGCCGACGGCCGTCCACCCAGCCACTTCCCAGTCGAGGGCCTCGCCCGAGCGGAACCGTCGGGCCCCGAAGAGAACCAGCAGGGCGCACGCAACGGTGAGGGCGAAGATGGCGGCACCGGCCGAGGTCGGAGCGGTGATCCCATTTGGACGCCACAGGTCCTCGTTGTTGGCCGAACGGAGGTAGAAGTAGGCAAAGGCCAAAGCAGCAAAGGCGAAGGCCCAGATCCCGATCAGCAGGCGACCACCGGTCCACATCGCCCCCTCGTCGCCACGCACTTCAAAGGCGATCTCTTCGGGTGTTTCGTGCAGCTGGACCAGGCCGTACTGGTCATCCTTCACGGTGTCGTCAGCCATCGCCTCTCCGCTCAAAGAATCGGGGGTTGGGGATCGAACTCGCGGCCCTCCTCTGGCGACTCCTCGCCATTTTCACCGCCTCGGATCGGGGCACCATCGGCGGCCACGAGCACCCGGCCGAGGTCGGCGACCGGTGGGGCGCCGGGCTCCCCGTAGTGGTAGGGGTCCGTGAGCACCACCGGGATGTGCTCAAAGTTGAACCACGGGACCGGGGTCGGCGTCTGCCACTCGAGGCCCAGGGAGCCCCAGGGATTCACCGGCGCCTCGTGGGGGATGAGGTAGATCGACCAGATGAAGTTGATGATGAAGAAGAAGAAGGAGGCGCCAAGGAAGTAGGCGCTGATGGACGAGATGTCGTTCAGCGTCTGGAGGTTCGGGGCGTACTCGAACACCCGGCGCGGTTGACCGAGGAGTCCGACCAAGAAAAGGGGGAAGAACGTGCAGTTGAAGAAGATGAAGAACGTCCAGAAATGCCACTTACTGAGCCGTTTGTTCATCGTCTTGCCGGTCATCTTCGGTATCCAGTAGTAGAGACCCGCGAAAAGGGCGAAAATCAGGCCACCCATGATCGTGTAGTGGAAGTGGGCCATCACGAAGAAGCTGCCGTGCACGGTGACGTCCACCGGCACGTCGGAGAGGAACACGCCCGTGATGCCGCCGATGAGGAAGTTGAACAGCATGCCGAGACAGAACAGCATCGGCGTATCGAACCGTATCTTCGCTTTCCAGAGTGTTCCCAATGCGACCAGGAAGAGGAATCCAGTGGGAATCGAGATGAGCTCGGTGGTCAGCATGAAGAGCGGCCGCATGTCGGGATTGATGCCGCTCTGGAAGAGGTGGTGCTGCCAGACGAAGAACGACAAGAGCGCCACCCCGATCATGCCGGCTGCCGCCACCTTGTAGGCGAAGAGTGGTTTTCGAGTGAACACCGGCATGATCTCCATGACGATCCCGAAGCCGGGTAACGCCATGATGTAGACCTCGGGATGACCGAAGAACCAGAACAGGTTCTCCCACAAGAAGTTGCTGCCGCCGTGCTCGTTGACGAAGAACGCCGTCTCTGCGGTCCGGTCCAGCACGCCGAACAAGCCGGCAACCACAAGGGTGGGCGTGGCCAGCGTGAGCAGGGCGCACGTTGCCAGGATCGACCAGACGAAGATCGGCACGCGGCCCCAGGTCATGCCGGGTGCTCGAAAATTGATGATGGTCACGGCCAGGTTGAACCCGGCGCAGATCATGCCGATCCCGATCACGGCAAAGCCGACCAGATATGAATCCATCCCCCCCGAGGCCTGCGTCTGGAGGGGTGCGTAGCCGGTCCAACCGGTGGGGAAGCCGCCGAAGAACAGCGCGGTGAAGATGACCATGTAGCCGGCGATGAAGATCCAAAACGAGAAGGCCTCGACCCGCGGGTAGGCCATGCGCCGGGTTCCGATCATGAGGGGTACCAGCCAGTTCCCGATGGGTCCGACGACCGCCGAGGACGCCATCATCATCATGATCGTGCCGTGCTCACCGACCAGGGCGATGTAGGTGCCGGGGCCAAAGACGTGGTTGGTCGGGCTGAGCAACTCGGTCCTCACCCCCATGGCGAGTAGGCCCCCGGTGAAGAGGAAAAGGAGGACCCCGACCGTGTACTGCAGACCGACCACCTTGTGGTCTCCGGTCATGCGGAAGTACCGCATCCAGCTGCGTTGGGGCAACTCGAAGGCCGGCTCTCGACCGAGCATCTTGGCCAGCGGGTAGGTGAGCGCGCCGATCCCGCCCATAAAGCCCGCGACCCCGAAGGAAAGTCCCAACACGGTGGCGACGTCGTTCTGGCCACTGCCCTGTACGTGGGCGTAGCCGCTGGCGATCACGTTCCCCAGCCAATGACCGATGAGGTAGCCGACGACGGCGCCGACGACGGCCCATCCGGCATGGGGGCTCAGCCAGTCGGAGCGCCGGCTCATCGGTTGACGGGTGGCCAGAGATCCGCCGCGGTATTCGAACTCGCTGACCTGTGTCGTCTCTATCGCCATGTCTCAGCTGTCCCTGTCTCGACGGAGTCGGCGGACTCGAAGATCATGTTCCTTGGCCTCGCCACCTCAGCCACCGCTCCCGCCGCTCTTGGTCGGGGTGGCCCCGTAGGTCTCGACCTTGGAATAGGGGTCGACGTTGTCGGGGTAGTAGCCCCCATCGGCTCCGTTGGCGTCAGGGACGTAGGTGTAGGAGAACGACGGCAGGAGCTTGGTGTTGGCCGCCAGGCGGCTCTCGGTGGCCGTGGCCCACGACTCGAACTGAGCCGGCGTCACGACCTCGCCCGTGTTGTACATCGCGCCGTGCCAGATACCGCAGAGCTCGTCGCAACGAACGGTGAAGCTCCCCAACTGGCTGGTCGTGGTGTAGGCCACGTTGTCGTAGGAGGGATCGGCGTCGGCCTTCACCCCGAGCTGGTACGCCCAGAAGTCATGGACCACGTCGAGTGATGTGACATGGAAGGCGATCGTCGCGTCATTGGGGATCACCAGCTGTGTCGTCTCGAACCCCCCGAACGTCGGGTACCGGTATGTGAACTTCCACTGTTGACCGATGACCTGGACCGGGAGCACCGTCTTTGAGGTCGGCGTCCAGATGGGGCTCGACCCCTGCCCACCGCCCGCCCCTCCAGGCTGGACGAGTTCGTAGGTCCCGAAACCGGCCAAGAAGAGCACGATCACCGTCGTGGTCAGGATCCAGCCGGCCTGGACGGCCAGGTTGCCCCGGGCCGCCGGACCACCCTGGGGTTCGGGGCCTCCCCGGGAGGCCCGCCACATGACGACCGCATAGATCATGAAGATCCAGACGCCCAGCATCACCGGCAGCGCGATGACGAGGAGCACGTTGAAGTCGAACTGGGCCCCACCCGCGGTCGTGGTCATCCTCCCTGGCGGGATGTGCGGCCCGGCCAAGAAGTAAAAGAGTGGGTCGAGGATCGCCGACAGGATCACCCAGATGGCGATGAGCCGCCACCAGTGGTGGACCTCGGGCTGCGAGCCGGTCGGGAGCTCGGCTGCCGGAGTGGTAGACCCGGCGGTTGCCGGATCGCTCACGACGACACCTTCAAGAAGCCGTCCATGTAGCCGATGGTCTGCATCGGCCCGCCGTTCCCGTAGAGGTATCCCAACCCGCACGGGACGAAGCACTGCCACGGGTACTGGCCCGGGCCGGGCGTGGTGAAGGAAAACTTGATGACCTGGTGGGGCGACTTCGTGGTGCACGGAGCGGCGCCGCAGAGATTGGCGTTGGCGTTGTTGCCGTAAAGGGGCACGTTGATCCCGAGGGTCGGGATGGAGAACGTGTGAGCGAACCCGTTGCCGGCGTTGGAGTCGATGACCTTGAACGGCTTGCCGTTCAAGGTGGCCTGCCCGCCGACGGTGCCGGTCACTTGGCCGATCTGCTGGTTGCGCAAGGGGCTCCCAGAGTCGTACTGGTAGATGGTCATGTTGACCCGGGTGTGCGCCGGGACAGTCCACAGCGTCGTGTGGACCCACTGGCCCTCGGGCGATTTGGTCAGATAGGAGACCCACGTCGGGTGGGGTCCAGAGCCGTACGTCCCGAGGGTCTCGAGCGTGATGTCGACAGGTTGGCCCGCCGCGTGGTTCGTAGTGAAGTTGACCGTTGGGGGCTCGCTCAGCAACCCCATGATCGCGAAGATGATGCCTACTACCGCCAACAGGAAGAGGCCGACCGCTGTCGTCGCTCTCCACTTTGTCGGCATCGCACCCCCCGGTCTAAAAGCTGCACCTGCGGCCGACGCCGGTCCCACGACCGAGGAGCGGTGCTCACGGCCCCAGAGCCTCCTCAGTCCCTGCATCGTGCCGGCTGCGGCTGCGCCTTCACGACCACCCAGCGTTGACGATAGGGCTGCAGGCAGAGATCGTCAACCATCCTCAGGAGCGGCCCTGCCTCGGTGCCGGACCCGGCATTGCCGACGGGACTTCCACCGTGCCCGTCCGTGCTGGCATGGCCGCGGCCCGCAACTCGGCCAGGGTGGGACCGGGATCCCGGTGCAAGATGCGGTCCACGGCGGCCGAGAGACCCTCGTCGTTGTCCATCCCTCTCCGGATGACCGCGGCCAGCGCCGGCACGGCCCAGAAATCTCCGCAGATCCACAAAATGGCGGCCCCGATCTGCTGATCGGCAAACGGGGGCAGAGTGACTCCCGGCACGTGGGCGTACACCGAATACCAGTTCGAGGAGGAGAAGATCGACAGGGACATGGCCAGGACGAACATGACGACATTGGTCCCGATGATCGCGCCGGCCTGCCACGTCGGCGAGGTCTTGAGACGGAACGGGTACGAAGGGATGATCTGCAGCCAGAACAGCACCCCGGTCAAGAAGAAGCTTGAGTGCATGAGCCAGATGTGGACGAGCTGGTTTTCCTCGGCGGCATCGAACAACGCCGGGATGTGCCACAAGACCATCACGACGTTGAAGGAAATGCATGCCGTCCAAGGGGTACGAATGAAGCGCCCGGCAGCCCGTAGGGGGGTCGACCAGCGCCCTAGCAAGACGGCACGCCCAACCCGGCGGCGCAACGCGACCGGCAGGCCATGGACGAGCGGCAGCCAGGGCGCGCCGGCCACAATCAAGATGGGAGCGAAGAAGGCGATCAGGATGTGCTCGACCATGTGCACGAAGAAGTAGTCGTCGGCCCAGTAGTCGATCGGTGAGCAAACCGCGATGAGCAGCGTGGCCAGGCCGGCGTAGAACAGGAGCGCCTTGCGTCGGCGCCCACGGGTCCGCTCGGGAACCGAGCGCCGCTTTAGGTTGGCCAAACCGAGTTCGTGGAACGCAACGATGACCACTACCACGACCACAAAGGGGTCGAAGCTCCAGTTGTTCACGAGATAACTCATGTGGTCCGATGGTCTGGCGCCGGGTCGATGCCGGCCAAAGTAGCGTGAAGACCGCCGATCAGGACGACGAACCGTAAGCGATGGGCAATGTCGTCGAATTGGACCGAACCCAGGTGCTCGATCCTTGCGCGAGCGTGTCGACGCGCCGTACTGAGCTGGCCACGCCACATGGATCGACGCCCCCGTCGCTCATCGGGTCAGGGTGATGGCCCCGATCGCGCTGGGGCCGACCGGGATCGGCGCCGACGCGGGCTTGGCCCGGGTCCGATGGGGCCAACACATCACGATCGGAGGACTTGGCCAATGCGATCCAAAAGGAGCGATGAGAACGAAGAGGCGAACGCCCTGGTCGCATCGGGATCGTCGTCCAACGCATCGCGTTCGCGACCCTGAGAGTCGATGACGAAGGCCAGATCGCTATGGGCGATCATGCCCCCGGCTTGTTCGGAGTCCACCAACACCCCGTAGGAATTCCAAACATGTTGGAGTTGGGAAACCGACCCGGTTAAGTAGTACCAGTTGGCCACGTGGTTGAGGTACTCCTGGCGGTCGAACGCGATGGTGAACGACACCGACCGGTAGATCGGATTGGCCACGATCGCCACGAAGTCCACGTTGTGCGCCTGGGTACCGAGGCGCTGATCGGCCTGGCGGAGCTCCTGGGCGATGAGCGGACAGTCGGAGGTGCAGACCGGATCGAGGAACGCGAGCACGACGGCTCGACCGCGCAGGCTGGCGAGGCTGACCGCGTTGCCCCGCTGGTCGATCAGTTTGAACGGTGGTGCCGGGGTGTCGAGCACGTTGGGGGTGCCATCGAGCGCCTCAGCAAGGATCGGGTCGGCGTTGGGATTCATGGCTGCCACGGCCATCGGGGCCGTCCCGACGAGGACGACCGCAACGGCGCCACAGACGGCGGCGGTTCGCAGCAAGTAGGACGGGGCTAACTGCTCCCACCAGCGCTTCGGGGGCGGTGTAGCCGCCGTTGCCTGGGGATCCGGTGCCGGCGCTTCGACCTCAACCGGCACGCGCACCATGGCCACGTAACCAGCCGCGAGAAGCAGGGCCATCGGCACCATGCTGTTGGGGTCGGTTCCGACACCGCCGAGGAAGCCGAGGTCTTCTACCAGCACCCAGTCGGCACAGCACAGCACGACGGCCCCGATCAGCGCCGGGAACACGAAACGCCGCCGACCCGTGCAAAGTGCGATGCCAATGGCCGCCAAAGCAGTGACGACCACCAAATTCACGGCCCATCCGTGAGCGGCATCGAAGCCGGCGAACGCCGCCACCCACGAGGAGAGGAACCCGGGTTGGGGAGTCTTGGCCATCTGCTGCACCATGCCGGTCAGCGTGCCGACGTGGCTCGAGGCATGGGTGCGTCCCTGCCAGAAGCCCCGACCCGGCCACGCTTGCAAGACCGCCGCACCCACGAAGAAGCCGCCGCCACACACGATCACGATTCGGCCCAGCCGGGGGGTCCAGAAGGCACGTTCGGGCAGCGCCAACAGCAAACCGGCGACGCAGTAGAACAACACGGCGCCCGGGGCTCCGAACAGCCAGGTCACCCCGGGAGCGAAGATGCCGCCGAAGGCTTCTCCGAAGATCCAGACGACCAGTCCCCATCCGGCGCTGGCCAGGCCACCCAACCGCGACCATGGCCCACGAGGGGCGACGAGGAGCCAGACGCCGATCCCCAACTGGATCCACACCGTGGCGGCGGCCGCCTGCACCGGGTGGTTCGACCAGATGGACACTCCACTGTTCACCAAATGTTGGACCCATTGCGGGGAACCGCTGGCGGCAGGTTGAATCACGCCCGAGGGCAGGGCCAGAGGCATCGCGGCTTGGAGCTGTAGGAGGCCGTCGAAGACCCATATGAGGCCGAACCCGATGCGCAGGACCCGGCGAGCTGTGGGCTCGGGACGCGGCCAGGTCCGAGCGGGCGGGAATGTGGAGCGACCTACGGCCTGCAGACGTCGATACTGGACCGTTCGCACCACATTGAACGCGATGGCCAGCACGGCCCCGATCAGCAGCAAGAAGAAGAACTGATGGATCAGTGCGCTGTGAAACGCCGACACGATGACGGAGTTGCCCGACTGGAGCGACCGGCCCATGCCGCCCACGAGTTATTCACCCCCCCGGGGAGGCCCGGCTGCCCATCCGTGGCGCACTACGCGCCGAGACTAACCATTCGATGCGGCGCTCGGGTCCGCACCTTGTTTAACCCCACGGGGCGAGGCTCCTGAGATCTTTTCGAGTGCCCGAAGGCGGGGGTCACCGAGACGCTCTTGCGGGGGCGTCGCGGGTCGGTATCGGAAGTTGCCTCGGCACTGAGCGCGCCGGACAGTTCAGGTGTAGAAATGACGCTCAAGTGTGTTCTCTTCTTGGCGAGTTCTCGCACTAGGTCATGACCCGAGCGTCTCGTTCGAAGACGTCGTCGAGCTGATTGACGCAGCCGGAACCGCCACGGGGGCCGCCTACCGGCGCAGCGACATCGTCGAGGCGTTGCATGAGCATGAACCGGCGGTGGTGGCAATCGCAACGTCGGGGGAGCTGGTCGGGGCAACGGTGGCACGGATCGGAGGACCCGACGCTCACCTCTTGGCGTTCGCCCTCCACCCGAGCTGGCGACACCGTGGAATCGGATCGGCGCTGCTCCGCGGTTTGGACCAAGAGATCATCCATCGGGGCGCCCAAAGGCTGGTGGCGATCGTCCGACCCGGTCAGGTGGGTGAGGAGGCCTTTGCCAACCAAGGCTTCACGCACCTCGACGGACTCCATCTCTACTTCCGGTACGCCTCGATGGTGCCCGAGGACCTGGCACGGGTGGAGCACTACGGCGGTCGGTTTCCTGAACCGGGTCTCTGGGAGGCGATGAGCGGGTTCAGCGCCACCAAGGAACTGTTGGAGCGAAGGGTTGTCGAGCCGCTGCGCCATCTCGAATTGGCTAGCAAGCTCGGTCTACATCCGCCGGGCGCCATCATGTTGTTCGGCCCGCCCGGAACCGGGAAGACCTCCTTTGCTCGGGCCATCGCCTCTCGCTTGGAGTGGATCTTTGTGGAGCTCCATCCCTCGCTGCTCGGCCGAGGGACCGATGGTGCCGCGGCGCTGCGGGTGGCGCTCGACGAGCTCCAACGGGTCGATCGGTTGCTGTGCTTCGTGGATGAGGCCGATGAGATCGCCGCTGATCGCGCTGGACGACCGGACAATCAACCGCTGGTCAACGAGTTGCTAAAGGCGATCCCCGCCTTCAAGTCGCAGCCGGATCGCCTGATCGTCATGGCCACGAACTCCATCGCGTCGATCGATCCCGCGCTCTTGCGTCCAGGGCGATTCGATCTGATCATCCCGGTAGGCGCGCCGGATGACGCCGGTCGGGTCGAACTCGCCGCAGAGTTCCTTCCAAGCGCTGATCCTGCCTTCGTCGCCGCGCGCACCGTGGGATTCACTCCGGCGGACTTCGCCCTGGTCGCCCAGCGGAGTGCTCAACTCGCCTTCGACCGCGCTCTGGCCGGTAGAGAAGGGCAAATCGGCCATGCCGATATCGTCGCCGCCATTGCTTCCACGCGGCCTTCCGTCAATGAAGACGCGGCCCAACGATTCGAAGCGGAAGCGGCTCTCTACGCCCGACTGTGAGCTCGCCTACTCCTGGCGTCGCAAGGGACAGGACCCGGGGAGAGCCGGAGCCGTGCTCGAGTAGACGTCGACTGAAGCCACCATCCGAACGTTTCGGGGCCGCGCGCGGGCCGGCCGGAGCGCCGCTACATTCCAGACCGAACAGATGCGCGGAGGGACGATGACCGAGAACAGGGTAGAGATCCGCCCAGACGTGGTGTTCGGCACTGGCAACGGTCGTGACCTGCGTTGCGACGTGTACACCCCACCGGGGGAAGAGGCGCCGCGCCCCGGGATCCTGCTGATCCACGGGGGCGGTTGGCGGGGCGGCGACAAGAACCAGCTGCGTGGCTACGGGATCCTGCTCGGCCGGGCCGGATACGTCTGCGTCATTAGCGAGTACCGGCTCGTCGGCGAGTCGGCCTGGCCCGCCCAAGTCCACGATGTGAAGGCCGCCCTCCGTTGGATGCGCGCCAACGCCGAGGAGCTCGGCGTCGATCCCGAGCGAATCGCACTCGAAGGAAACTCTGCAGGTGCCCACATCGTCTTGTTCGCCGCCGGCACCGCCAACGTTCCCGAGTTCGAGGGTGACGGCGGCAATCCCGGGGTCAGCACCTCGGTCGGAGCGGTCATCGCCGTGTATCCTCCGACCCGTTTCCACTACGGAGCCCGCCAGCACGGTGCGGTGCCCATCGAGGCGCTCTCGGACAGCCCGACGGCCGAGCTGGCCCATGCGGCGAGCCCGGTGAATCTGGTCGGTCCCGAGTACCCGCCCACGATGCTCGTTCACGGCACGGCCGATGAGGTTGTGCCGGTCTCGGCCAGCTTCCTCATGTATGACGCCTTGAGTAGCCACAAGGTGCCGACGGAGCTGCACGTATACGCCGGACAGCCCCACGCCTTTGACGCCGATCCGAAATTCGGGCGCCGGACCGCCGACCTGATGCTGCTGTTTCTCGATCGCTACCTGAAGGAGACCCAAGCGGCGGAGGCCCACGCGTAATCACCGAGCTGCGGGTCCCCTAACGGGCGATCGATCACTCGGCCAATCCATTACAGCGAGGTCTCCCTAGTCTGACAACCCAGCGACGGAGACGTCCTTGCTCCGGTTCCCCATGACGCGCCAACCCGCCCGATCCTGGGCAAGAACAGGAATCTCCAGCTGACCTACGACCGCAAACCGCTCTGCCGGCTCGCCGACGACAGGTCGGCTGGACAGACCGGTGGTCGTCGCAGGCGGACTGAGGATCCCTCAGTTGGGCTCTCGACGCTCGGGCATTGCTCGGCGGAGCAGAGCCACCTCACATCCGGTCGGGTGCCTCGATCCCGAGGAGCGAAAGGCCGAGGCTGAGCACCCGCGCCGAAAGGTCGCACAAAAGGAGTCGGCTCGTCCGCTGCTTCTCGTCTTCGACCAGCACCCGGCAGTTCTCGTAGAACGCGGTGAACGCCTGGGCCACATCGAACAGGTAGCCGCACAGCTTGTGGGGGCTATAGGTGGTCAGGGTCTCTTTGAGCGCGACCGGAAACCCGAGCAGCAGCAGGCCGAGCGCACGCTCGTGGGGATCGTCGAGCGCCGGAGGCGCCGGCGCGGGAGCCGACACCTCACCTCGACGAAAGATCGACCGGATCCGCGCGTGCGCGTACTGCAGGTATGGGCCCGTATTCCCCTCAAAGGCGAGCATGCGGTCCCAGTCAAAGACGTAGTCGCGGCCTCGGTCGGTGGAGAGGTCCGAGTACTTGACGGCGCCGATGCCGACCATCTTCGCCACCTGGTCGTCATCGGTCCCCGTGGCGTTCGGGTCGACCTCCCGGCGACTCTCGATCGCGCTCTTGGCCCGGTCGACGGCCTCGTCGAGCAGGTCGACCAGCTTGACCGCGCCACCCGAGCGGCTGGCCAGCATGCGATGGTCGGCCCCCAGCACGTTGCCGAACGAGACGTGGACCGCCTGGATGCCCTCGGTGAGCCACCCGGCGATCGTCGCAACGGCGAAGCACATCTGGAAGTGCTGCGCCTGGGGAGCGCCCACGACGTAGAGCATCCGCTTCGCGCCGAGGTCCCGCACCCGGTGACGGATCGCCGCGAGGTCGCTCGTCGCGTAGCCGTAGCCCCCGTCGGACTTCTGGACGATAAGCGGGAGGGGATCCCCGTCGCGGTTGGCGAACCCCGGTGGGAACACGCACTTGGCGCCGTCGTCCACGACGAGCAGACCCTTTGCGTCGAGCTCATCGACCACCTCGGGCAGCATGTCGTTGTAGAAGCTCTCGCCGACGATGTCGTCGTCGGTCAGCTCGACCCCGAGCTTGGCGTACACGGCGTCGAAGTAGCGGACGCTCTCGCCCACCAGGACCCGCCACAGTCGAAGCGTCTCCTCGTCGCCGGACTGGAGGAGGACGACCCGGTGGCGACTCCGGTCGGCGAATGCCGGATCGGCATCGAAAGACGCCCGGGCCTCCTGGTAGAAGCCGCTGAGGTCACCGGTCGAGAGTTCGTGGGCGCCGACCTCCTCGCCCAGGTCGACCAGGTGCTCAATGAGCATGCCGAAGGGGGTGCCCCAGTCCCCGATGTGGTTCTCCCGGCGCACGTCGTGGCCGAGAAAGGTCAGCATCCGGGCCAGGGCATCCCCGATGACGGTCGTGCGGAGGTGCCCGACGTGCATCTCCTTGGCCACGTTGGGAGCCGAGTAGTCCACGACGATTGTCTCGGGGTTGGACGCCCGATTGATCCCCAGGCGCTCGTCGGCGGCCAGCATCCCCAGCCGCTCGGCGAGGAAATCGGAAGAGAACGTGAGGTTGATGAACCCCTTCCCGCTCACCTCGACCTGGTCGCAGAGGTCGGCGACGTCTAGCTCCTCGACGACCAGGCGGGCGATGTCCCGAGCGGGGCGGTCGAGCACCCTGGCCAGCGCCAGCGCCCCGTTCGCCTGAAGGTCGGAGCGATCGGAGGGCCGCAGCACGGGGTCGGCGCCCGGATGGACGGCGTCGAACGCCCGTGCGAGGCGCTGTTCCAGCACGCTGCGGACGTCATCCATGGTCCATCATCGCATCCCGACCAGGAGCGACCGGGAGCCGGTTGCTCCCAGGTCGGGCAGGGTCCGGGTTACGCCGGCAGCGGGCAGAATATGGGCATGGCCACTTCCCCCACCCACCCCAACAGCTTCGGCACCCGGTCCCGCCTGAGGGTCGGTGGCCGCGACCTCGAGATCTTCTCGCTCGCCGCGGCAGGGCTGGGTGATCACGACGTGGCCCGGCTGCCGTACGCGCTGAAGGTCCTCTTGGAGAACCTGCTGCGCCACGAGGACGGGTTGGGGGTCAGCGCATCGGACATCGCCGGGATCGCGTCGTGGGCCTCCCACGGTAGCGCCGGCGGTACCGCCGAGACCGCTAGGGAGATCGCCTTTTCCCCTGAGCGGGTGCTCATGCAGGACTTGACCGGGGTGCCGGGCGTGGTCGACCTGGCGGCCATGCGCGACGCGATCATCGGGCTCGGAGGGAACCCCGGACAGATCAACCCGCTGGTGCCGGTCGAACTGGTGACCGACCATTCGGTGATCGCCGAGCGATCCGGTGATTCCGGGGCGTTCGACGCGAACGTCGAGATCGAGTACCAACGCAACCTGGAGCGCTATCAGCTCCTTCGGTGGGCACAGAGCGGGTTCGAGGACTTCCGGGTCGTCCCGCCGGGAACCGGCATCTGCCACCAGGTCAACCTGGAGCACCTGGCGCGGGTCGTCTTCGAGAAGGACGGCCAGGCCTACTGCGACACGTTGGTCGGCACCGACTCGCACACCACCATGGTCAACGGGCTCGGGGTGCTCGGGTGGGGCGTGGGCGGCATCGAGGCCGAGGCGGCCATGCTGGGCCAGCCGTACTCGATGCTCGTCCCGCCGGTCGTCGGGCTGCAACTCTTCGGAAGGATGCCCGAGGGCACGACCGCAACCGACCTCGTCCTCACCATCACCGCGCTCCTGCGAAGCCACGGGGTCGTCGGCAAGTTCGTCGAGTGCTACGGGTCCGGCATCGCGTCGGTGCCGGTCGAGAACCGGGCGACCATCGGCAACATGTCGCCCGAGTACGGCGCCACCTGCACCATCTTCCCGATCGACGAGACCACGATCTCCTACCTCCGCTTCACCGGTCGCGACGAGGACCACCTGGCCCTGGTCGAGGCCTATGCGAAGCACCAGGGCCTCTGGCACGAGGTCGACGGGGACGAGCCCGTCTACACCGAGCACGTCGAGCTGGACCTGGCCTCGGTGGTGCCCAGCCTGGCCGGGCCGGCCCGGCCCCAGGACCGGGTGTCGCTCTCGGCGGCCGCCCAGGGCTTCCGCTCGGCACTGGGCCGCGACCGGCGATCGGCGCCCCTCGCCACGGCCGGTGCCGACGACAAGAAGGAGGTTGACGACGGTGACGTGGTGATCGCGGCGATCACCAGCTGCACCAACACCTCCAACCCCCAGGTGATGATCGGGGCCGGCCTGTTGGCCAAGCGGGCCGTGGAGCGGGGACTCCGGGCGAAGCCGTGGGTCAAGACCTCGCTCGCCCCCGGATCGCGAGTGGTCATGGACTACCTGGAGCGGGCCGGGCTCGTCGAGCCGCTCGATGCGCTCGGGTTCTACCTGGTCGGTTTCGGCTGCACCACCTGTATCGGGAACTCGGGTCCGCTCAAGCCCGGAGTCTCCGAGGCCGTGCAGTCGGCCGACCTGTCGGTGGCCGCCGTGCTGTCGGGGAACCGGAACTTCGAGGGCCGGATCCATCCCGACGTCCGGCTGAACTACCTCGCCTCACCGCCGCTCGTGGTCGCCTACGCACTCGCGGGGACAATGGACCTCGACCTCTCCAAGGACCCCATCGGGGTGGCGAGCGACGGCACCCCGGTGCACCTGGCCGAGCTGTGGCCGAGCGAACAGGAGATCGCCGAGACCATCCGGACCTCACTCGGCTCGGACATGTTCCGGACCCGTTACGCGGCCGTGTTCGACGGCGACGACCGGTGGAAGGCGATCTCGGTCGCGCCAGGCCAGACGTTCGCGTGGGACCCCGACTCCACCTACGTGCTCCGGCCGCCGTTCCTCGACGACATGAGCCCCGAGCCGACACCGGTTGCCGACATTGAGGGTGCGCGCGTGCTCGCGGTGCTCGGCGACAGCGTGACCACCGACCACATCTCGCCGGCCGGGTCCATTGGACCGACGACCCCCGCCGGTCGCTACCTGATCGAGCACGGTGTGGAGCGGGCCGACTTCAACTCCTATGGCACCCGCCGCGGTAACCACGAGGTGATGGTCCGGGGCACGTTCGCCAACGTGCGGCTGCGCAATCAGCTCGCGCCGGGCACCGAGGGAGGGTTCACCCTGCACCTCCCAGACGGCGAGCAGACCACCATCTATGAGGCGTCAATGCAATACCAGCGAGATGGCATACCGCTGGTCGTGCTGGCCGGCAAGGAGTACGGCACCGGGTCGAGCCGGGACTGGGCGGCCAAGGGAGCCGCGCTCTTGGGCGTGCGCGCGGTCATCGTCGAGAGCATCGAGCGCATCCACCGGTCCAACCTCATCGGCATGGGGGTCCTGCCGCTCGAATACCCGTCGGGCGAGAGCGCGGCCAGCCTCGGACTCACCGGTCGCGAGGTCTTCTCGATCGGGGGCCTCGACGAGCTGAACCAGGGATCGATCCCTAAGGAGGTCCCGGTGACCGTGGCGCGCGAGGACGGTTCGAGCGTCGAGTTCTCGGCCGTCGTCCGGATCGACACCCCGATGGAGGCGGAGTACTACCGCCACCGGGGGATCCTTCGCTACGTGCTGCGGCAGCTGGCCGGCTGATCAGCCGGTCGGGATCGCCCAGAACAGTTCGGCCAAACGGCCCGCGGGCAACCCCGCGGTGGCGGCCGAGCCTCGAGCCCACTCCCCCATCCGTTCGGCGATGCCGGGGCCCCCGCCCCCCTGGCTCTCGTGACACGACAGGGCGGCAATCTTGCGATCCACGGTGTCGGTGATGTCGACGGCCAGGTTGGAGGCGGGAGCTGCCATCATCCAAAGCGCCGGCACCGTGTAGGGCTCGAGCCCCTCACCGAGCAGCTCGGGGTGGGCGAACGGGTTGCGGCTATCCGGATACACCGCGGCGACCGAGGCCTCGCCGGCGGCCAGATGGTCGGGGTGGCTGGCATAGATGAAGTCCCAGTTCCGCTCGGGCGACGGGGCGATCACCAGGTCCGGCTTGAATTGCCGGATCACCCGGGTGAAGTCACGCCGGAGCTCGAGGGTCGCGCTCAGGCGCCCGTCGGGGTACCCCAGGAACCTGACGTCGCTGACACCCACCATTGCGGCGGCGGCCACCTGTTCCTCCCGGCGAATCTTGGCCACCTCGGACCGGGGCTGCGAGCGATCGTTGCCGCCCGCCTCGCCGTCGGTGGCGATGCAGTACGCCACCTCGATGCCATGGTCGACGAACGCGGCCACGGTGGCCGAGCATCCGAAGTCGACGTCGTCAGGGTGCGCGCACGTGACCAGCACGCGGCCAAAGGACTCCTCGTCGGGAGACCACACGCGGTGCGAGCCGGCGGTGGGCAACGTCATCTCGCTCCGACCGTCACGCCAGGGTCAAGAAGGTCTAGAGGACGCTCTCGTGTGGCGCGGGTTCCCACCCGACGAGGTCGGCGAGCCGCGGGTCGTTCGAGAACATCTCAACGATCGGGATGCGAAGTCCGAGCCGGCGCTGGATGACCTCGGCCTCGACCACCTGGTTCCACAAGAGCAGGGTCACCGCGACACCCGTCTCGCCGGCCCGGGCGGTGCGCCCCGAACGGTGCAGGTACGCCTTCTGGTCTTCCGGCGGGTCGTAGTGGAGCACGATGTCGACGGCGTCGATGTGCAAGCCCCGAGCGGCCACGTCGGTCGCGACCAGGACCGGCAGCTTGCCGGTGGTGAAATCCTTGAGCGCCCGCTCCCGGTTGGCCTGGCGAAGGTCCCCATGGATCGCCGCACTGCGGACGCCTTCGCGCTCGAGCTGCTCAACCAAACGGTCGGCTCCCCGCTTGGTCCGGACGAAACACAGCGTCTTCGGGTACGCCTTGCAGATGGCGGCGGCGACCTTCACCTTGTCCATCTGATGCACCTGGAGGAAGCGGTGGTGCATGGCGGCGACGGTCTGGGTGTTGGAGGCGACCTCGTGGAACACCGGGTCGTTCATGTAGCGCTTGACCAAGCGGTCCACCGCGCCATCGAGGGTCGCCGAGAACAAGAGCGTCTGGTGCGGCCGCTCGAGGCGGCGGAGCACCCACTCGACCTGGGGCATGAACCCCATGTCGGCCATCCGGTCGGCTTCGTCGAGCACGAGCACTTCGACCTCGGCGACGGTCAGTTCGCCCCGGTCTCCCAGGTCGATGAGCCGCCCCGGGGTGGCGATGATGACGTCGACCCCGTTGCGCAGCTGGGCGACCTGGCGCTCGATGTCGGCACCGCCGTAGACGGCGGCCACGCGGAGCCCGACCGCCGATGCCAGGGTCTCGAGGACCTCATGGACCTGGAGGGCCAGCTCGCGGGTGGGCAGGAGGACGAGGGCATGGGGCCGGGCCGGGCCGCCGTGCGACGGGGCCGAGTCCCCCTTCGCCTCGACGGTTCGCTGAAGGAGTGGAAGACCGAAGGCCAAGGTCTTGCCGGATCCCGTCTTCGCCTTGCCACACACGTCGCGACCGGCCAGGCCGTCGGTGACCGTGAGGGCCTGGATGGGAAACGCAGTGGTGATGCCCTGATCGGCCAGGGCCTTGGCCAGCCCGACGCTCACACCCAAGGAGTCGAAGGTTCTGGCCGTCTCGTATCGGTCGTTGTCCGGATCCATGTCGGGATCCGCACCTCCACTGCTCGCTTCGGGCAGGAGGCTTTCGAGGGTCATGCGCCGCTTTCTTTGCTACTCATCGTCCGGGCCCTCTAGGAAGGACCCGTGGTCTCTGTGGCGCGGAGGCTGAGTGCGAGAGAACCGCCGTTCGCGGGTGCGCCAGTTCCGACCGAACACTCGATCGGAGCACTCCCAGCCAGGTTACCAGGGGCACCGGCCCGCTCAGCGCAATGAAACCCATCAAAGCCCGACTTAAAGTCGCCCCGTGGAATACCAGATCGCCCAGGTCAACGTCGGTCGCCTGCTGGCGCCCCGAGACTCTCCGCAGCTGGCGGGGTTCTTCGCGGCACTGGACCCCGTGAACGCCGCCGCCGACCGAGCTCCTGGATTCGTGTGGCGGCTGCAGACCGAGGAGGGGAACGCGACCGCCATCACCGCGTTCGAGTGGGACCGGGGAGACAGCCACGGGGTCCTCATCAACATGAGCGTCTGGAATTCCGTCGAGGAGCTCGCGGCGTTCGTCTATGGCGAGCTCCACCGATCGGTCCTGTTGCAACGCCGCACCTGGTTCCAGACGGTTGCCGAGCCCACGACCTGCCTGTGGTGGGTGCCGGCGGGGCATCGTCCCTCGACAGATGAGGCCGAAGAGCGCGTGCTCCTCTTGCGGGCCCACGGTCCCACCCCGGCCGCGTTCACGTTCCGGCACTCTTTCGGGCCACCAGACGGCGATGAGCGCGAGACGCCACGGCCGGGACGTCCCGACTGGCTCTGCCCGGCCTGAATCGCCCGCTGAGGCTGACGCACACTCCGCCCCATTGCCCGACCTTGCCGCGGACACGGCAAGCTAGGGGGATGGTCGAAGTCCTCGAGAGCCCCGACGCGAAGTCGACCACCAACAGGCCCGGCTTGGTGATGCTGATCGTCGTCATCGGCGTCGTGATGGCCGCCGTCGACACGACGATCGTGGTCCTGGCCCTGCCCTCGATGGAGCGCTCCCTTCACATCGCGCTCTCGGGGATCATCTGGGTGATCGTCGGCTACCTCCTGGTGATCACGGTCACCGCGACCCAGGTCGGCCGGCTGGGGGACATGTTCGGCCGGGTGCGCATGTACGAGGCCGGCTTCCTCATCTTCATCGTCGGTTCGGCCCTGTGCGCGGTGGCGAGCAACGGGGCGACGATCATCGGGTTCCGGGTGCTCCAGGGACTGGGCGGGGCGTTCATCACCGCCAACAGCGGGGCTGTCCTTGCGGACAACTTCCCACCGGAGCGACGCGGCCGGGCCTACGGGTTCAACGCCGTCGGATGGAACGTCGGCGCCATCTTGGGCATCCTGCTCGGCGGGATCATCATCACGTACGTCTCATGGCGCTGGATCTTCTGGATCAACGTGCCCACCGGACTGGCCGCCCTCGGTCTGGCCATCCCGTTCCTGCACGATCGAGGCCATCGGGAGCGCCAACGGATCGACTGGCCCGGCATGATCACCCTCGGCATCGGCCTCTTCTGCATCCTGTGG
>Ga0181521_10000529_pt1 | contig 46782 bp, 36 predicted proteins | sample PEATcosm2014_Bin_32_FD_119764 | JGI IMG/M metagenome (GOLD analysis project Ga0181521, IMG submission 119764) | Peatland microbial communities from MTU Mesocosm Facility, Houghton, MI, USA - PEATcosm2014_Bin02_60_metaG | ecosystem: Environmental > Terrestrial > Soil > Wetlands > Peat | place... | reverse complement strand
ATCTACTTCAACCTGAACGCCGCGGAAAACCTGGGCCAGTTCGCATCGCGTTCTACCATCATCATCACCAACCCGGCGTTGGAGCAGATGGGCCACGTCGATATTGTCCGGCGCTACCTTCCCGCGCAAACTCCCGTCCACGTTTCGGTGATCCCTGACGCGGAACCCGAGGCCAAGGTGGTGATGGAAGGAGTGGAGGTGCTGAATCTCTACCATGCGGACCAGATTATCGCGCTCGGCGGCGGGTCCGTGATCGACGCGGCGAAGATCATGAAGCTCAAGTACGAATCGCCGCAGGCTGACTTGGAGGAACTGGCCGCGCCCTTCCTGGATATCCGCAAGCGCGTGGTCCGGTACCCAACCGAAAAGACGAACCGGGCGCGGCTGATTGCCATCCCAACCACCAGCGGCACGGGCAGCGAAGTCACTCCCTTTGCCGTCCTGTTCGACAAGCAGAGCGGGCGCAAGGTCACGCTCGCTGACTATTCGCTCACCCCCGATGTGGCGATTGTGGATCCGCAGTTCGTTATGTCCATGCCGAAAGGCCTGACCGCCGACACCGGCATTGATTGCCTGACCCATGCCCTGGAAGCTGCGGTTTCGATTTACGCTTCGCCCTACACCGATTCCAACTGCATGCAGGCGATTCAGCTTGCGTTCAAGTACCTCCCGATCGCGTACGAGCACCCGCGTGATGAAGAAGCGCGCTGCATGATGCACAACGCCGCCTGCATTGCGGCGATTGCGTTTGCCAACGTGTCCGTGGGGGTGAATCACGCGCTCGCCCATGCTTTCGGCGCGCGCTTCCGCGTGGCGCACGGGCGGGCCAACGCGCTCATGCTGCCGCACGTGATTGCCTACAACGCCGCTGTGCCCACCAAGTTCATGCCCTCGCCCAACCAGCGGGCCTATTCCGCGCACAATAAATACGCGCTGATCGCGGACCTGCTCGGCCTGGGCGGGAGTACGGTGGAAGAAAAAGTGAAAAAACTAATTACGGCGATAGAACAATTGCTCGATCAACTGGCGTTTCCGCGTTCCATCGCCGAGCTGGGGATTTCCAGGGAAGAATTCGAGCGCGCTGTGCCCGACCTGGTCAAGATGGCCTTTGAAGATCCCTCCTGGCGCACCAACCCTCGCATGCCGCTGTTGAGCGAATTGCAAGAGCTTTTGTGGAGCGCTTACGGGGGACGGTCCGCAACTCAGCGTGCTTCCCGGGAACGAACCGCATAAGGAAGGCTTACTGGCATGGCAACAATCGCAGTGATGTTTAAGATCGATGGAGAGGGCGTGGCGCCTGCCCTGCAACAGGCGGGTGCGAACCTGGATAAGGCCAACGGCCAAGCGGTCCTGGATTTCTCCGCCGTGCGCCGGGTCGATCCGGCTGGCCTTTGCGCGATGCAAGAGCTCGCCGCCATCGCTGAAGGCAGAGGCGTCAAGCTGGCGTTGCGCGGCGTCAACAGCGATGTTTACAAGGTGCTCAAGCTGGCGAAGCTGGCATCACGATTTTCGTTCTTGTCTTGAGGCGAGGGCTATGCCGCAGCTCCACGAAAATGACCGCATGTCCGAGGGGGACGCGCTCTTTCTATATCTGGAACGCCAGGGAATGCCGCTGAACATCGCCTCCGTGGCGGTGTTCGACGGCACCATTTCCCTCGCCGATTGCATTGAATTCGTCAGTTCCAAGCTTCCGCTCATCCCGCGCTACCTCCAGCGTATCGTGATCCCTCCGTTGAATATTGGTCTCCCGACCTGGGAGTATGATCCCGAATTCGATATCCGCAACCACGTCCGCGAGGTCAGGCTGCAGCGGGGAACCGACGCCGATTTGAAAGCTGCAGCCGCCAGGATCCTGAGCGTCATGATGGACCGGCGCCATCCGCTGTGGGACATCACGCTGATGCAGGGTTTGAAAGGCAATCGCACCGCCATCGTCGTTCGCATACATCACTGCCTGGCGGATGGCATCGCCGGCGTTGGCATGATGAACGTCTTGATGGATCCGGAGCCGATTTCGCATCCGTCATCGAAAAAAACTGCGCACTTCCACCGTCCGCCGCCGCGCGATGCTGAAACCTCTGCGGTGGAGGGATTGGTGAACTCCTTCAGTTCGATCGTGCAGCGGCTCCTGGCCATGCAGAAGGAGGTCCTTGACTTTGCGCAGAAGAACGGCGCCGGAGATTCGCAGTGGTCGCCTTCCGACATCAGCCGGCTGCTGCCGGAAATTCCCGCCCCCGCCGAACGATTGCCCTTCAACGTCGTTTGCCGCGGCCCGCAGAAGATCGCTTGGGGCGAGATTCCGATGGCGCAGATCAAAGCTATCCGGGAGGCCACCGGAACGACGGTCAACGATGTGGTGATCACGGTGCTCACCGCGGCCCTTCGGCGGTATGTGGAACTGCAAGGTGCGAAGCTCAAGGGGCGGCTGCTCAGGATCGCGGTGCCCGTGAATACGCGCGGCAACGGCAATCCCGGCGATCTCGGCAACCGCATCTCGTTTTTTTCCGTCTCGGTCCCGTTGGACGTGCGCAATCCGCGGAAACTGCTGGCTGCGGTCCACGACAGAATACAGTCTCTCAAGACTGGCCATGCCGCCGAGTTTGTCGGCCTGGGGGGCACATTGCTGGGCATGATTCCGCCGGCCTTGCAGGCGCTCGCCGGTCCGCTGGTGAGCCAGTTGCCGATCAGCTTGTGCAACACCATCTGCACCAATGTGCCCGGTCCGCCAGTTCCGCTCTATCTGCTCGGTCACAAGATTCTGCGCTGGTACCCTTACGTGCCCATCGGGGGCGAGATGGGGCTCAACTGCGCCATGCTGAGCTACAACGACACCGCCTATTTTGGATTTACCGGGGATGCGCCGGCCGCGCCGCATCTCCACCGCCTGGAAAAGTTTCTCAGCCTGAGTTTTGCGGAACTGCAGAAAGCCGCCGGGATCCGCTTGCGCCGGCCGAGGCGCGAGCCGTCCAAGCCCAGCCCCGTGTCCGCCCCGAAACCCGCGGTGAAAGAGAAGGAAGTTGTGCTCCCTGCGAGCGCCTAAACGGCCGCCAGGCCGGCTGAACGATCGGACACGGCGCACCCCTTCAGGAAAAGCGGTGGAAGCGGTGATGGAGAGCCCACCAGGGTGCGCACAAGCAGGCCCGTACTCTGCCACCAGCCGTGGAAGATTTCGCCTCCGGCACAGCGAACCTGCAGCGGCCACCAGCGATCCAGTTCGGAGTATTGCCTAAGCCCGCCAGCCGCGTGTTCGTGATCCGTCTGGGTGTTGAGCGTCACAGCCACGCACCGGGTATCGACTCGCAGCCCCTGGCGCAGAGCTTTGAGCGTGCTTTCCTTCGCGCTCCAGAGCACGGTCACAAGCCGAGGCCGGTCCTCTTCGGGCGCCCGCGAGATCGACTCCTGCTCTTCGCTGGTAAAGTAGTCCGCAACAAAGCTACCGTCCCGCGGCTCGATCAACTCGAGATCACAGCCGAGCTGCGCGCCACCCATCACGATGGCACAAACCGCGACTCCGGCGCGATGGCTGATAGAAATAGTGACCGCCGCGAATCGGTTGCGGACAAAGACCTGGGGTGCGCCGGAGGGCGCCGGACGTACTTCGATTTCCCGGAGGGCGTGCGGATCGGGCAGATTCAGGCATGCCGCAACGGCGCGCTTGGCGGTCCAGCGCCCCAGCCTCCAATCGGCGCGCCGTTTCGCGAACCGCATGCGGCTCAGCAGGACGGCTTCATCCGGGCTCAGCCAATCATCGTGCGCCGGCAGATCGGCTTCGGTCTGTTCCAGCCAATGCGTTTCCATTGATCGCGTCATGCAACTGCTTGCAGTTTCTTCAACGACTCGGCATCCACCTTGCCGGGGAGCGCTTCCGTGCGGTAGCCGCTCACGCGTACATACCGTTTTCCTGCTTCGTCGAGAACCTCCACGTCGAAGCTCTTTTGCGCGGGATCGGCAGTCACCACCGCATAGAGCCGGCCCTCGGCCCGATCCGGTGTCCCCCACAGGCAGACTTGGCGAATATGCTGCGGGAGTCCCATCCAGCCCTGCACCTTGAGCTCCCACAGACCGGCAGTCTGCAAGCAGAGTTCAATCAGCCGCGGCGTCACGGCCGCTAGTTTCTCCGCTGGATGGTGGTTGGCGGGCAAGCCCTTCGCCATCAGGCCAACCACGCGGTTCCCATCCCACCACGCCCGTTCCAGAACCTGGTACGCGGGTCCATGGAAGTAGATGCGGTAAATGTCGGCCGCTTCGAACACTGATCCGGAGGGCGCCGCCAGCGCCGGCCCGGGTACCGCGACGAGGGGTTGTCTCGCCAGCCGCACCCGTCCCGTGAAGTGGGTCGTTACCTGCGGTTCCGCCTGGTTGTGGAGCAGGCGGCGGCCGATCAGGCGGCAATCCGCCAACACGGCGTTCCCGTCCGGACGCCAGGCCGTTTCGACGGTAACCGTGCGGGGCTCATTCCGGTAGAACTTAAACGGCGCGAGGAAGTTCATCTCTTCGACGGACTCCACGTGCCACCCGGGCAGCATCCACAGCGCCGCTTCCGCAAACGCCTCGATGCCCATGACGCCGGGCAGCACGGGCGTGCCGTCAATCTGATGATCGTGCAGGAAGGGCTGAACCTTCGGGTCGAGCGTTGTCTCGATGGTCAAGCCGCTGTAAACGCCGAGCCCAGCAACCTTGCCGAGCATCGGCCCCTGGGACTGCTTCTCAGCGGAAGCTTGCACTGCTTCGAGATCGAGTCCGCCGGTTGCGTCGAATTCGCTCAGCATAATGCCGAGGCGCTTTCCGATCACAATTTCACCGCGAGTGCCGCCGGCAGTGAGTTCGCGGCGAATCACCGGGATGCCCGCTTCGGGCGGCAGCATGTCGATGCCCGCCACCTCCATCATCTTGGCAATGGAACCGCGGGTGGCCATGCCGATACCGCCCCAGGCCGTCCAGTCGATGGCAATGGCGCGGGTGGCCGGCCGCGTCGTGCGGAAGCTCGAACTGATCTTGCACAGCAGGTCATTGACGGCGCTGTAATCCGTCTGGCCTCCGTTGCCGAAGCGGCCCGCAACCGAGCTGAATGCCACCGTTGCCCCAAGGGGCATGTCGCCGATGGCGTGCAGCAGATTGAAAAAGCCGTCGGCCTTGACGTCGAAGACCAGATCGAATTCGCGCGGCTCCTTGTCCGGCAGGAAGTGGCTGCGCTCCATGCCGGCGGCGTGCAGCAGCACGTCGATGCGCCCGCTGCGCTCGCAGACTTGCTTGATGACCCTGCCCACAGCCTCCGTATCGGTGAGATTTAAACTGAAGTAGTGCGCCGTGCCGCCGGCCGCGCGCACTGACTCGATGGCGCTCTGAGCGGCCTGCGCCCGCTCCAGCGCCACCAATTCTTTTTCAACCAGAACCGGGGTGGCGCGCTCGCCGCGCGCTTGTATGCGCGCAAACAGGTCACGCTTGAGCCCATCTTTGTCGCTGGTGAAGCGCTTGAGATCGGGATTACTCGGATCGGGCTCCGGCACCAGGTCGAGCAGGTAGAACGTGCCGCCTGAAGCCGCCGCCAGATCGGCGGTGATGGCCGTGACGATACTGCCTGCCGCTCCAGTGATCAGGAATACGGTGTTCTTGTCCAGCGTCATACCCGGCTTGCCGTCGGCTGCCGGCTGTTCCTCGACCCCGACCGTCCAGCGCTGCCCGGCCTTGTAGCCGATCTCTACTGCGCCGGGGTCGCGCAATGTTTCCTCAATGAGGAGTTCGGCGACTTCTAGCGGTTCGCGTTGGGTTTCGAAATCTACCGCCTTGACCAGCGCCTCCGTGCGCTCCCGCTTGTATGCCTTGGTGAAGCCGGTTACCGCGCCGCCCAGCGGAGCGACTGCGCCGGTCGCGTCATAACCGTGCTGTCCGCCCAGGCGCGTCGCGGCAACGAGGAAGGTGCCTGCCGTTGCAACCTGCTCGTACAGCGCGCGCATGGTCGCAAACAGCAACTTGATCCGTACTCGCAGGGCCTCATGCCAGGTGCTCGCGTCCATATCACTGAGAAGTGGCTCTCTGGTGAGCGCCGGCAGCCAATAGACTCCGTGCACGGGTCCGGCAGCCAGCCAGGTCTTCAGCCTGGTGGCGAGCGCGTCCGCGTCGGGCGCGCCGTCAATGCTAAGGACTTCGACGCCCAGACTCTGCAGCCGGCGGGTCAGCGCCTCTGCCACTCCGCCGCTGTCTGGCATGATTACCACGCGACGGCCGGGAGCTAGCGTGACTCCCGTTGTCTTGCACAGGGGCAGTGCTGGACGTAGCGTCGCGACAGGTACGCGGCGCGGAATCCGATTCGCCGCATCGAGAGGCGCCAGGATCGGGCGGGGGCCGGTGGCCGGCGCCGGAGTTGCTGACTGCGAAACCGCCGCGGCTTCCGGCTCTATAGCGGTAGCGGTGACAGCAGGGGCTGCGGTCGCTCGCGGCTGCCTATCGACCGCGAACTTGATCACGTGCGCCAGCGTGGGGAAGTCGCGTAGCTTGAGCTCCTGGTCGCGCGGAATGCCATACGTTGCGCGGATGGCCGCGAACATCTCTGCCTGCTTCACGGTATCAATGCCGAGGTCCGCTTCCAGGTCGAGATCCAGGTCCAGCATGTCTTTGGGATAGCCAGTCTTCTCGGCCACGATGTCCAAAACCTTTTCCTTGATTGACTCATCGGTGGGCGTGGCCGCGATGGTGGGCACTGGTGCAGGCGCCGGTGTCTCCGCGGTGGACGTAGCAGTTGCCGCGACTGCTGCTGGTACTTCGGCTGCCGCTACGGGTGGAGCGCCGCCGGCCAGATCCGGACGCTTGTCGTAAACGAAGCGGATTACATGGGCCAGCGTCGGATAGTCGCGCAGCTTGCGGTTCTCGTCCCGTGGGATGTTGTAGATCTCGCGGATGGCCGCAAACATCTCCGCCTGCTTGACGGTGTCAACGCCGAGGTCTGCTTCCAGATCGAGATCCAGGTCCAGCATGTCTTTCGGATAGCCGGTCTTTTCGACAACCAGCATCAGGATCCGTTCCTTCACCGAATCGCCGGTAGGCGCTGCCACGGGCGACGGGACTGCGGTAACTGCCACCGTTGCCGCGACTGCTGCTGGTACTTCGGCTGCCGCCGCGGGCGGAGTTGCCGCCAGATCGGGACGTTTGTCGTAAACGAAGCGGATTACATGGGCCAGCGTCGGATAGTCGCGCAGCTTGCGGCTCTCGTCCCGTGGGATGTTGTAGATCTCGCGGATGGCCGCGAACATCTCTGCCTGCTTCACGGTGTCAACGCCGAGGTCCGCTTCCAGGTCGAGGTCCAGGTCCAGCATGTCTTTGGGATAGCCGGTCTTTTCCACCACCAGCGCCAGGATCCGTTCCTTCACCGAATCGCCGGGGGAAAGTTGCGCCGTCACAGGTACCGGAATTGCGGGAACTGCTGCGATGGTGGTTGGTGGCGGGGCAGCCTTTGCCGTGATTTGCGCCGGTGCTTCGGCTGCGGTCGCCGGTGGAGTTGCCGCCAGATCGGGACGCTTGTCGTAAACAAAGCGGATTACATGGGCCAGCGTCGGATAGTCGCGCAGCTTGCGGTTCTCGTCCCGGGGGATGTTGTAGATCTCGCGGATGGCCGCGAACATCTCTGCCTGCTTCACGGTATCGACGCCTAGGTCCGCTTCCAGGTCGAGGTCCAGGTCCAGCATGTCTTTGGGATAGCCGGTCTTTTCCACCACCAGCGCCAGGATCCGTTCCTTCACCGAATCGCCACTCTGGACAGAGATCTCCACCGGCGCCGGTGTCGTAGGCTTCGCTTCTTCCTTCGCCGCGGTCACCGGGGGTGCCGGCGCTTCGGTGGCGACAGGCTGAGCTTTTTGCGGCGGCGGGGCCACCTCTTCGCGCTCGGTTCCATTGGCTTCGCGAATCGTAGCCAGCGCTTCTGCCTGCATGATCGTCTCGCCGTCCACATCGCCTTCCGTATCGACATCCAAATCGAACACGTCGATGGGATAGCCGTTGGTGCTGGCCGTCTCCGGTTCCTCCAGAACGAGCACGGTGGCAGACGCCGCTGTCGCTGGAGTCGCGCCGAATGTCGCAGCGGGCTGCGGTATCCGGGATGCGGGGGCCGGCATCGCAATGACCCGCGCATTGTGCGCGCCTGCAGCAGCCCGCGCCGGGGCTCCCTGATCGCGCACACGCAGAGTGCGATGTATCACTTCCAGATCGGCGGTTGGATACTGCGCGATCCGGTTGAGCCAGCTCTGCCATGCGGCGGTGTCTGCAATGCGATAAGCGTAGCCGAGCGCATTGGGACCGCGGCGTACGCCATCTTTCGTGGCCACCCAGCGCAACAGCGTCATGCTGATCTGTGAGCCAAATCCAGCGCCCAGCCGTAACGCGTACTCGACCGGATACTTGCCACCTTTCGATAAGTTCAACGCCCCCAACTCGGGATCGACTTCCTTGAAGTTAGGTAGCGGCGGCACCAACCCTGTTTCCAGTGCCTTCACCGCGAGCACATCTTCGATGCCGGTCGCCATGGCGTGGCCGGTGTAGCCCTTGGTATTGGCAATCACGATTTGATCCGCGGCACCGCCAAAAACGCGGCGCAGCGCGTTGATCTCCGCCGAGGCGCTGCCGCCGCGTGCGGGCGTATAGGTTTCGTGGGAAACGAAAACCGTTTGTGGGGCTATTTGTTGGCGTCGAATTCCGCAGCGCGCTTCAGCTTGCGCCAGCAGATTCTCCATCACCTGGCCAATGTGCTCGACATCGAGACGAGTGCCGTGGAAAGCGCTGTTGGCTGTCACGGCGCTCAGCACTTCGCAAATAGGCTGGATTCCGCGCTCGCGTGCAGCTTCGGCACTCTCCACCACCAGGGCCGCAGCCCCCATGCCAATGATCATGCCGTGCCGCCGGCGATCGAACGGGATGGCCGCCTCCTCGACCTTCTCGTCAGTAGCGGCGGCGCCGCTGGCCAGGAATCCCGCGCCCATCCATTCGAGCAGATGATCGGAAGTGACGTCATCCGCTGCGATGACGACCACCCGGCGGCAGCGCCCGGCGCGGATCCAGTCCTCGGCCAGCGCCACACCCTGGGTCGTGCTCGCGCACGCGGCGTTGATTGCGGTATTAGGACCGCGAGCGCCGATGAATTCGGCGAACTGCGAATGGCCCATCGACAAAACTCTGAAAAGGAAACGGCGGTCGAAGACAAAAGGCTCCTTCTCGATGGCGGATCGCAGTTCCTGGATGCGCCGGTCAAGCTCTTGCCCAAGTGCCGAATGGCCATTCGCTTGCGCCACCCGCTCGCGCACGCTTTGCAGCAGCGCCAACTGCTCGCGCCGAGCGTGGTCTTCATAGTAGTGCGACATTATTTCGGCGAAAGAGTCGAAACCGGGGAAGGCAGAAGCAAAAATCACTCCCGTATCGTCGCGCAGGGCGTCTGGCAATGCCCACCGCTCCGGTAGCTGTGTGCCCTTGCTGGTGGTCTTGTAGCGCATCACCAGCGGGATGCCGGCGTCACGTAATGCGTCAATCCCAGCCGCGATCGCCAGGCAAGTGGTGCGGTCGAGTGCAAGCCGGCGATCGGAGGAAACGCCGAATTCATTTTCCAGATCGAAGGCGCCCCCGCGGCCCGCCAGCTTGATTACGTCGGCCACATCTTGGATGGTTTCGAAGGTGGCTTCTCCGCGAGCGCTCTTCACCAGCCGGGTGATGTGTTTGTCGAGCATGGCGCGGCGTAAGTGCGAGGGAACGGCGGAGATGAACTGGTCGCCCCGCAGGATGCGGCCGATGTTGGCGTCATCGAAGATGTGATCGGTTCCGGGCAGGCCCAGCGCCGCTCCGGTAATCGCCACCGGCTGATTGGAACCGTTCTGGCCGTGGTACATCTGCCAGCCACGCTCCAGAACATCCGCAAACATATGCCCGAGCTCGAGGTAACGATCGCCGTTCAAGGGCGCCGTCGGGGCAGTCGTTGAGGTTGGGGTGGAGGCGGCGGACAGCGCGGGCTTCGGCGCCTTCACAGGAGAAGAAGCGGGCGCGGCAAAAGTTGCCGGCTCTGCTGTGACCTCGCCGGTGGCTTCGGCCTGGCCGCGGCCGAGTCCCGCGGCATAAAGCCCGCACAGCGCCTGGTTGAACGAGGCGATGTCGCCGACTTTGGGATGATTGGTGAAAATCGACACCACGTCGGCATTGGCGCTGAACACATCCTCGGCAAATCCCTGCAGCGCCTTCTTCGGACCAACCTCGACGAACATGCGCGCGCCCGCGCCGTACAGCGTGCGCAGCCCTTTGACGAATTGCACGGGAGAAGCAACCTGGCGGGCGAGGATGTCGAGCATCTGGGGCACGACGCCAGGCCCTGTGGGATAAAACTCACCGTCGACGTTGGCGACGATGGGCACACGCGGCGCGTGCAGGCGCAGGCGCTCCAGCGTCCGCCGCAAGGGCTCGCTCGCCGGAGCCACGATCGAAGTATGAAAAGCGTGGCTGACCGACAAGGGCGCGACCTCGAAGCCGGCTTTCCGAAAGATCTCGATGGCTTGAGTCACGGCCGGGCTGGCGCCGCCGATGACCGCCTGGTGCTCGCTGTTGAGGTTGGCGATCACCACGTAACCGTCCACCGTTTTCAGCAGGCGCTCGATTTCCGTGAGCGGCGCAAACACCGCTGCCATCAGGCCATTGTCTTTAAACGAGACGCGAGTCATTTCGCGGCCGCGCGCGCTGACCGCCTCCAGGGCGTCGGCGAAGGGCAGCGCATCCGAGGCGATCAGGGCTCCGTATTCGCCGAGACTGTGGCCCATGGTGAAATCGGGCTCGATGCCGTAAGCCGCCAGCAGCCGGGTCATGGCCATATCGGTGGCCAGCACGGCGGGTTGGGTGATGGCCGTCTGGCGCAGATCCTCTTCCGCCTGGGCGACGGCCTGAGGGTCGGCTTGGTCAACGTAGATGAACTCACTCAAGGGCTTGCCCAGCAGCGGAGTCATCACGCGGTCGGCCTCGGCAAAGGTGTCGGCGACGATGGGCTCCAGGGCGCGGATCGGCCGCAGCATATTCACGTACTGCGACCCTTGCCCCGTGTAAAGGAACGCTACCTTGGGCGCAGGACCGTGTCCGCGGAAGATGCCTTGGGCGCGCAAAACTTTCCACATCGCGGGTTGGTTGACAGCCAGCGCCTTGAGCGCGCTCGCCGACTTGCTCGCCAGATCGGCGGCGTCGGCATAGTCGATGGCTATGCGCTGGGGAGCGCGCAGGTCCGCTTCCGCCGGAGCACTGGGCGCCGGCGCGCGGCCCGCTTGGGCATCTCGCTGCACCGTACGCAGGCGCTCGGCCAGTGTGGCTTCGGATGCGGCCCCGATCACCAGGGCGCCGCGCAGGGGTGCTTTATAAGAAGATGAAGAAGTGCGGGAGATATCTGTCGCGTTCATGGTTGCCTCGTGCATCACCGCGGGCGACGGCATCTCGCCGACCGCAATTGACCGCTTGCCGTTGCCGCCCGAGTTGCCGGGAATGTGTTCTTCCAGGACGATGTGAAAGTTGGTGCCGCCAAATCCAAACGCGCTCACGCCGGCGCGGCGCACGCTGTCCGCCGGAACCATCCACGGCTGCAGCTCGGTATTGACGAAAAACGGAGATTTGGCGAACGGGATGTCCGGATTGGGATGCTCGCAATGCAGGCTGGGCGGCAGCACCTTGTGGCGCAGCGCAAGAGCGGCTTTCAGCACTCCGGCAGCGCCGGCCGCAGCCTTGAGATGGCCGATATTCGATTTCACGGATCCGAGCGCCACCGAGTGCGGCGGCAGATGGAAACCGCCGAACACGCCGGCCAGGCTTTCCACTTCCACCACATCGCCCACGCGGGTCGAGGTGCCGTGTCCTTCGATGAGAGTTGCCGTCGCTGGCGACAGCCCGGCGTTCTCCCAGGCGCGCTGGACGGACAATCTCTGGCCGATCGGGTTGGGCGCGGTAATCCCTTTTCCCTTGCCGTCGCTGGAGCCGGCGATGCCCCGCAGCACGGCATAAATCGTGTCGCCGTCCCGCTCCGCATCCGCCAGACGCTTGAGCAGGAAAATGGCTGCCCCTTCGCCCATCACGAAGCCGTCAGCTCCCTCCGCGTAGGGGCGAGTGCCGGTGGCCGATAGCGCGCCGATCTTGCAGAACTTAATAAAGGTGGAGGGGCCCATGTTGTGGTCAATACCGCCGGTGATGGCCAGGTCAAATTCGTGCTCCGCCAGCCCGCCCACTGCCGCACTGATGGCGGCCATGGCCGAAGCGCACGCCGCATCCACCACGTAGTTGGGACCATGAAAATTGAAGAGGTTGGCGATGCGTCCGGCAATGCAGTTGGCCAATTCGCCGGGCATGGTGTCTTCGGTGATTTCGGGCAGGTGCTGCCCGATTCGCTGGTGAAACTCGCGCGCGATGTCACGGCGCAGATTCTCGGGTAGCCCGGCGAATCCGGAGGTCTCGGCCAGTTCGTGGGCGAATTCCGGGAAGAAGGCGCGCAGCACGGTGAGAAACTGCGTCTCGCCGGCCATAGCGTTGCCGAGGATCACAGCCGTGCGCTCGGGATTCAGTTCCCGCTTGGGGTAGCCGTAATCTTCCAGCGCTTCCCGGGTGCAAGCGATGGCCCACTTTTGCGAGTTGTCCATCGCTTTCGCCACGCGCGGCGGGATCGGCAGGCGCCACTTCATGGGATCCCATACCTGCTCGCGCACCCACCCGCCAATCTTGGAATAAGTCTTGTCCGGGGCGCCGGGATCGGAATCGTAATAGAGCTCTGGATCCCAGCGTTCGGGCCTGACCTCGCTGATGCTGTAACGGCGGTTCTTCACGTTCTCCCAAAAGGCGGCCACGTTCGGGGCGTCGGGCAGAACGGCGCCCGCTCCCACGATCGCGATGGCCCGATGCGCGTTGGTTTCCATGACGACACTCCTGCCGGTATGAGAGATTTATGACGCTACGCGGCTTGCACTGTGCGCTTCGTGGTACGGCCGTACAGCACATCCGCAACATAATCCATGTCGGAAATCAGGCCGGCCTGGGCTTGGTGGACCGCCGGCAGCCCTAAACTATTTTCAAACGGGGCCATCTCCGCGGCGCTCACGCCACCGGCCCCGGCCACCCAGCGCAGGCCCTCCTCGGCCACCTTGAGCGCGGCCTCGCGGGCGAAGACCCGGCTCAGCGCGGCCAGCGCCGCCGCGTCGAAACGCCGGCTGGCTTTTTCCTCGAGCTTGCCTTCCGCCATCAGCGCCGCGCGGCGCGCGAGGCTGCCCGCGCACTCCGCGAAAGCGATTAACTCGCCCAGGCGCAGCAGAATGTGCTGATAGCGGGTCAGACGGCCGAGGCGCGCCTTTTCCATCACTTCAGCCAGCGCGTGCAGCGCGAGCGCCGCCGCGCCAGCGCCCACTTCCGGATGGCGGGCATCGAGCGCTTCAAGTTCGCGTGCCTGGTCGTGGTAGTGCTGGCCGCGCGTCTTCAGGTGGAGTTGCCAGCGGTCGCGGCTGATGGTCATCTCCATGATCTCGGAGGTGCCTTCGTAAATGGTCGTGATGCGAACATCGCGGCTAATCTTCTCCACCATGTACTCATGGGTGTAGCCGTAGCCGCCCAGGGCCTGGATGCTGGCCTCGGCAGCGGCATTGCCGGCCTCGCTCGCCATGTACTTGGCGATCGCGCCTTCGGTGTTCAGGCTGCCTTCGCTGCCCGCGTCAATCCGCAGGGCCGTCTCTTCGATGTAGGCACGTGCGGCTTCCAGGCGCGCGGCGTGCGGCACGATCAGCTTGTGGGTGTATCCCTGCTTCTCGGAAAGCGGAGCCCCGGCCTGGATGCGCTTGGTGGAATAAGGAATGGCCCGGTCGAGCGCCGCCCATCCTCCGCCCAGGCCGAAGGCCGCCACCATCAGGCGGGTGTAGCCGAACACCGCCTGCGCCTGGTTCAAGCCCTGGCCTTCGACGCCGCCAATGAGCCGGTCGGCATCCACGTAGACGTCGTTGAGCGCGAGCGCCGCGGTGTTGCTGAGACGGATGCCGTGCTTGTCTTCCGGCTCGTCGTGCGTGAAGCCCTTGGCGCCTTTCTCCACGATGAACCAGCTCGGACCCGCGGGTGTATTCGCCAACACCGTGCAGACATCGGCCACGCCGCCGTTGCTGATCCATTGTTTGTTGCCGTTGATTTTGTAGCCGGCCACCCGCCCGTCTTGCATAATCCGATCCGCAGTGGTGCGCAGGTTGCCCAGATCGCTGCCCGCCTCTGGTTCGGTGGCGCCGTAGGCAAACAGCAATCCTTCCTCCGCGATGCGGCTCAGCCAGAGCTTCTTTTGCTCCGCAGTCGCGCCGACGGTGATGGGGTCGCTGCCGAGAAACGTGGCCAGCACCGCCGTCGCGATGCCCAGATCGATGCGCGCCATCTCTTCGCACACGCAATACACATCGAACGCGCCGCCGCCCATGCCGCCGAACTCCTCGGGAATGAACAGCAGTTGAATGCCCAGCTTGTCCGGGTCGCACATGTGCCGGACGATCTCCAGCGGGCACTCGTCGCGCTCGTCCAGTTGGATGAGGGTTTCGTCGGGCAGGCGTTTCTTGGCGAAGTCTTTAAGCGATTTCAAACTTAACTTCAGGGTCTTGGCGGTAATCATGGGCGCTGTCCTCTATTTCACGGGAACGCTACGCATCTCACGGACCTTAAGGGTGAATTCGGGCAAAAATTCCAGGAGGTCGTCGACAATGCCAATATCGGCGACCTGAAAAATGGGAGCTTTGGGGTTCTTATTGATGGCGATGATGAAGGGGTTTCCTTTGATGCCGGCCAGGTGCTGGAAGGCTCCGCTGATTCCGCACGCCAGGTAGACCTTCGGCCGGACAGTCCTTCCCGATGACCCCACCTGGCGGGAACTGTCCAGCCACTTGGCGTCCACCACGGGGCGCGAGCAGCTCACCGCCGCGCCCAGGGTGTCAGCCAGCTCCTGAGCGATGGCCACATTGTCCTTTTCCTGGATGCCACGGCCGATGGAGACCAGAACGTTGTGCTTGGTGATATCCACATCGCCCGCCACGGCGGCGATGGTCTTCAGATAGCGCCGTCCCGCCGCCAGCACGCCAACCTCGGAAGACTTGTCGACGACGGTTCCGTTGACGGCAGCGCTCTGCGGCGGTTGGAATGCGCCGGGGCGCAGGGTGACCACCGCGCCCGATGAGACATCGCACCGGACGTGGGCGCTCACTTGTCCCCCGAATTCCTGGCGGACTAGTTTGAGATCAGGTCCTTCAACTCCTTCGATCGCCAGCACGTCGGAGACAAAGGCCGCGTTCACCTTGATGGAAAGTCCCGGGGCCAGATCAATGCCGAAATGCTCATGAGGGACGAGCACGATGCTGCCGGGAGGCAATACCTTCACCAAGGCTTTGCGGATGAGTTCGGCATTGGGATAGGCGAGGGTCTCATGGGCGATCTTCCAGACTTCCGCATAAGAAGCACGGAGGGTGGCGCACACCGCATCCAGGTCCGCACCCCACCCGGTGACAATGGCCGTCGGAGATGCCGCCGCGTCGATCTTCTTTGCCGCAGCGATCAGTTCGGCCGCCGAATCGTCGGCCACGCCAGCCTGGTGCACGATGTAGGCGAAGATGCGAGGCATTATTTCAACCCTCCTTTGGCGGCGACCAGTTCGATCAGTTTGGCGACGTTTTCTTCGCGGCTGCCCTGGAGCATCTCGGCGCCCTTGCCCAGCGCGGGCACGAAATAATCCACGCGTTTCACCTTGGCGGCAGGTCTTCCTACCGTGGCGGGATCGATCTCCAGTTCCGACGCGCTGGGGGTCGGAATAGGGACCGAGGCCACTTGGCGGATGCCTCGCATGCCGACATAACGCGGTTCATTGATGCCGGTCTGGATCGAGAGCACGCAGGGGAGATCGATCTCGCTCATCTCCCTGTTGCCGCCTTCGATTTCGCGGCTGATCGTCAGCTTGCCGCCGTCAACCACCTCAATGGAATTGACCAGCGAAGCAAACGGATAATCCAGCATCGCGGCCAGCATCCCGCCGACTTGGGCGGCTCCGTCCTCGGCCTGCACGCCGGTCAAAATCAGGTCGTAGTTACCCTTCCGCACGAAAGCTTTCAGGATGGTGGCGATGCCCTTGCCGTCCGAGCCGTTGAAGGCGTCGTCGGAGATCAAAACGCCATGGTTCGCACCCATGGCCATCTCCCGGCGCAGGATCTCCTCGTCATCCTCGCCGCCGACCGTTACCACGGTGACATGCCCGCCGACTTTGCCGGTGATCTGGAGAGCTTCTTCGACCGCGTAGTTGTCCGACTCATTGATCGAATACACCAGGTCGTCACGCTGGATGTCGTTGCCGGCGCTGTTGAGCTCGATCTCGTTCTCAGACGTGTCGGGCACTCGCTTTGCGCAAACCAGAATTTCCACGCTTAACCTCCCCCATTCCTTGCCGTATGTCGCCTCAAACCCTGACGCATTCCTGCCCGCAGATCGCTTTCGGGCCATCACACGTGATCTGTTGGGCGACCAGTTCCGTCAGGTCGAGCGCGGTCATCTTGCCTTCCAGGCCCGCGACCTTGATACCGTCTTCGATATTGACCATGCAGAACGGGCAGGCCGTCACGATGACGTTGGCCCCGGCTTCGGCCGCCATCCTGACCCGAACTACGCCCATTCTTTGGTCTTCTTTCGGTTCGTAGAAGAGCATGAGCCCGCCGCCGCCGCAGCAGAAGGATCGGTCGCGGCACCGGCTCATTTCGACCCGCTGCAAACCGGGAATGGCGTCCAGCACATCCCGCGGGTCGTCGTAGATACGGTTGTGCCGTCCCAGGTAGCAGGGATCGTGGTAGGTGTAGACCTTGGAGTCGTCCTCCACCTTATTAAGTGCCAGCTTGCCCGCCTTGACCTCTCGCGCGATGACCTGGCTGATGTGCTCCACCGGGGGCACGTCGCGGTAGTCGTGTTTCAGCGCGTGGTAGGCGTGGGGATCGGCGGTAACGATCCGCTGGACTCCGGATGCCTTGATCGCATCCACGTTGTGGTCGCGCAACGCGATGAAGAGCATCTCCTCGCCAAACCGGCGGACGTCGTGGCCGCTGTCTTTTTCCGCGGCGCCCAGAATCGCGAAGTTCTCTCCGACGTGATCGAGAATCTTCGCGGTTGCCCGGCCGATCCCCTGTATGCGGTCGTCGTAGGAGGTGATGCTGTCGACAAAGTACAGCGTTTCCGCGCCATTCTTGCCATCCAGAATGCTGACCGCACAGCTCGTCTGGAAGTCCTTGGCCTTGGTCCAGTCAGCCCTCTTCTTCTCCATCTTGCCGTAGGGATTGCCCCGGCTCTCCAGCGCCTTAAGCGGCTTTTGCAGTGTCTGGGGTACATTCCCGCCATCCACCATGCCCCGCCGCAGGTCGACGATCTTGTCGATATACTCCAGCAGCAACGGGCACTCTTCCTCGCAGGCGCCGCAGGTGGTGCACGACCAGATTTCGTCTGCCGAATAAATGCCGCCGATCAGTGGCGTGCCGTTGTTCGCACTGCCGAACATCGGATAATGCTGGAAAGCGTAGTCTCTGGCCTTGATGGTGATGAACCTTGGCGATAATGGCCTTCCCACAGAGTTCGCCGGGCATTGGTCCGTGCAGCGGCCGCAGTCGGCGCAGGAGTAGAAGTCCAGCATGTGCTTCCACGTGAAGTCCTCGAACGCCGTCACTCCGAAGGACTTCACCTGTTCGAGTTGCGCATCGCTGATTCCCCACTTCACCGGCTTCAGAGCTTCGCGGTCGAGTTTTGCGAAGTAGACATTGAACAGTGACGTGACCACGTGGAAGTGTTTTCCCAGCGGCAGAAAACAAAGGAACGCGAAGAAGGTCAACTCATGTACCAGGTAGGCTCCGGCGTGGAGCTCCACGAGCAATCGCGGCGGAGCTGAAAAGAGCGCGTTCTTGAATATCCACACCAGAGACAGCAGTGGCAGCTCTTGCTGGAACACAGCCTGGCTGGCCTGGAACAGGCTCTCCGACACCATCAGGATCGCAATCAGCGCTAATACAAGGATCGCTTCCGCCGTGTGACTGCGGCCGTATCGTGCCGGCACGGCGTAGCGCGCGGGCTTGAAGACCAGCCGGCGGATTGCGGCGATCACGACAGCGAGGAACACGAGGGTTGCAGCGTAGTCTTTAGCTATGCCGTACCAGTGGCCACCGGTTCCCGAGAACCCCGGCAACACCCAATGCTCGGAAACGCCCATTATCACCAGCGAAGCCGAGCGCGCTGCCAGCACCAGGAAGCCGGCAAAGATCACAATGTGAAGCACTCCGGCTACCCAGTAGCGCGGCTGCTTCCATTGCCCGAGCCAGAATCGCAGCACCCGCATCAGCCGGACCGCGGCGTGATCCAGGCGAGAATCAGCCGCGCCCCGCAGTAGCGGCACGATGCGTTTCCCAACGATGTAGCTGAAGCAAGCAACCCCAAGAAGCGGAATGATGGAGAACAGAACTCGCCCGGGAATCGGTCCGTAGCTGGCTTGCGCGGGGGAGTAGATGCCTTCCAACATAATGCCCGACATCTCCTGCTTCTACTGGTGAAGGTGAAAGCAGCGAGGGAAGCTGAGCGGCATTCCTGAGTGCGCTTCCCGGAAGCATCATGTTGTGCCGGTAGGCGGGCCAGGGTCTGTGAGGCACGTCACACAGGGGCATGTGGCAGATCACCAGTTGGAGATCGGATTTCCGGATCGGCGCGAGCTTTCTGGCGAATATCACGGTCTTTCGTGCGCCACATCACAGACTGCTCTCGGGGTGTGGAAGCATATTTCGATAGCGCTCTTATTCGACACGTTATCCCCCAACCCTGCGAGAGAACAGACGGAGCACCGATATGGAACGGCAATTCGAACAACCGTTCGACAGTATAGAAAGCACCTACGATTTTTTCCGGCTTTTGTCGGACGCGGTCGCGGAGGCCAAGAGTGAACTGGAAGGACAGATCCGGAGAGAATCGAGCTCAACCTCTTCGCGCCGCCTGGACGCGCTGCGAATCGCAGCCTACAGTCTGCAAAAGCTGGAGTTGCACACCAGCCACAGCCGCCGCATCCTCAATGATCTTCGTTCGCTGCGCCGGCTCTTGTTTGAGGAACGAGCAGCTCCGAAGGCCGTTCTTCCATCGCAGCCGGTAGAAATCCTAGTGTCGGCAACGCCAGTGCCCGCACAATTGCCGCCCCAGCTTACCCGGCCACATGTCAAGGATGGCAGCGTGGCGGCAGCCTGATCGCGGGCGGCAGTCCGCAAGATGTTGTCGATTCACCCCGGCTGTGAGGGGATGAGGCGTTCCGCCATGCGGATGGCTTTCTCATGCAGTTCCCACGAATAGATGGCTTTGCGGCACCCCTCACGGGCCATGCTGGTGCTCAATTGTCTCTCGGCTTCGTCAAACGTGCCTTCCGCGTCCATCCGCGCGCGGAAAGCTTCGTCATCCGCGCGTTTCACCTGCTTGACCGCATTCGGGATTTCGGCGTCCGGCTTTTCCCGGCTGCTGTTCCGCGCCAGGGCGCCATAGGCGGCTCTCAGCTCGTCCGGCCACAGGAGTTTCATCTCCTTCGACAATTGATCCAGGGCGTCGTTGGCGCGGTCCGCGGTCTTGCGCACCCGCTTCTTTTCCTTCAGCCACTTCATGACCGACCATTCCAGGGCCTCGGTCATCAAACCCCTGGCTTCCTCGACCTCGGGCAGCTTCCGCACCGCGCACCCCTCCTCCGGGAAAGTAAAGGTAATCCGCCGTCGCCGGCAAGTCCAGGGGATGGGGAGTGTGAAACCAACGCCACACCTGCCGCCGACAGCGGCAGACAGAAGGATGGATTTGATTTCGACTTCATCGTAATTGGCTCCGGTTTTGGCGGCAGCGTGGCGGCCCACCGGCTGGCGGAGAAAGGCTATCGGGTTGCCGTCATGGAGATGGGGCGGCGTTGGAGAGCGGAGGATTTCCCGCGCACGAGCTGGTCGATCCATCGCTGGTTCTGGCGGCCCAAGCTGGGACTGCGCGGGTTCTTCAACATGCGTTTCTTCCGCCATGCGACCATCTTCCATGGTTGCGCGGTGGGTGGCGGATCGATCACCTATGCCAGCACTCTGCTTCCTCCCGGCGAGAAAGTCTGGGAATCGGGCTCCTGGACAGGATTGTCCGACTGGAAAACAGAAATGCCCCGGCACTATGCGACCGCCGCGCGCATGTTAGGGGTTACGGAAAACAAAATCCTTGGACCTGCCGACCATCTTCTGCAGAGAGCGGCGGAAGCTTCTGGGGTCGAGCATACGTTTTACTGCACGAAGGTGGGCATCTTCCAGGCTCCTGATGGAGCGGCTGGTCAAACCTTTCCTGATCCGTTCTTCGGGGGAGACGGTCCCGAGCGATCTACATGCATCGCTTGCGGCGGCTGCATGATGGGCTGCCGCTACGGCGCGAAGAACACACTGGACCTTAACTACCTTTACCTCGCCGAAAAACACGGGGCGCAGGTGTTTCCGGAAACCAAAGTTGTGGACGTCAGGCCGCTCGATGGCGCAAGCGATGGCAGCGCCGGATACGAGGTGTGCACCGTCAAATCCACGGCGTGGATCCAGCGCCAGCCCCGGCGGTTCACCTGCCGCGCGGTGGTCTTCTCCGCCTCCTCGCTGGGCACGATGGAACTTCTCTTTCATCTCAAGGAAAAGCGCTCATTGCCGGCCATCAGCAGCGAGCTAGGGCAACACGTTCGCACCAATTCGGAGTCGCTCATCGGGGCCCGCACCCCGGGCTACTCCCAGGATTTGTCGCAGGGCATCGCGATCGGCTCCGGCATCTATATTGACGAGCACACCCACATTGAAGCCGTCCGCTACCCAAGTGGCTCCGACACGATGGGGTTTCTGACCACAATCCTGACCGATGGCCGCCCTGGCTCGCGGCGGATCGCACTCTGGCTGAAGAACGTCCTGGGCTCTCTGCTCCGCCGCCCGTTCAAGACTGTGCGTGTATTGCAACCGCGGGGTTGGGCGAAAGAGTTTGTGATTCTGCTTTGCATGCAGGCGCTGGAGGGAGAGATCGAGATGCGCTGGCAACGGCCCTGGTTCTGGCCGTTCAGGAAGTTTCTCGTCAGCCGGGGCGGGAAGGTGCCTACCTACATTCCGAAGGCAAACGAGTTTGCCAAGAAATTTGCGCAACTCACCGGCGGTTTTGCCATGAGCATGCTTCCTGAGATTCTTTTCGATGTTCCGGGCACAGCGCACTGTATCGGAGGTTGCGTGATCGCAGATTCACCCGGCCGCGGCGTGGTAGACGCTCGCCACCGCGTTTTTGGCTACAAGAATATGTACGTGTGTGACGGGTCCGTGGTGGCCGCCAATCTCGGCGTCAACCCCAGCCTGACCATTACCGCCCTGGCCGAACGGGCCATGAGTTTTATTCCTCCCGCCCAATGGACGACATGGGACGACGGCGCAGAGTGCGGGGAACCATCCTCCGACCTCAGCAAGACTACGAGGTGATCGGCGCGGCTTCAACGCGTTGCTTTGCGGCGCTTCCGCCGGGGTGCAGGTTTCTTCAGGCGCGCTTCCAATTCCGCGACCCGCTTGAGCAGAGCGTCGCTATCCTCACTGCCACCCTCCGTGGAGCTCTTGGTCATGGGAAGCGGAGGCAGAACAGCGGAACGAACCTCGCTCAGCCCGCTCTGCAGGGACTCCCGCACCTTCTTGTAGGCGCTGAAGGCGGAATTCAAGTACCACATCACGAACTCCCGCCCGACCTGGTCGGAGGCGACAATGAGCTGGCGGAGCAATTCCAGCGGCAGGCCGGTAGGGCCGTCCTTGGCATCCTCCACAACGATCTGGGTGAGCGTCACCCGCGTGAGGTCCTGGCCGGTCTTGGCATCCACCACCCGCACCTCTTTCCCGTGGCGGATCAAAGTGGCGATTTCTTCCAGGTTGATGTACTGGCTCGTCGAGGTATCGTAGAGCCTGCGATTCCCGTATTTCTTGATCACGACGGCGTCGGTTTTCACCCGGCCCACCCCCGATGACGCAGTGCAATAAAAACCGCCTTGCCCATTGACAAGGCTCCTATAAAGTACTACATTTCTCTTGATGCTGCAATGCAGCAACGGAGGCCTATCATGCCAAGAAATAACAAGTCCGGCCCCGCCACTCACAACCCGTCTTCTTTCCTAACCTTAGTGTCCGGCTGGGTGCAGCAGGGCGTCGAAAACGTCTTTGCTACCGAGCGCGTCGTCGTTGACCTGGCCATGCGGAAAAGTGCTGACGCCATGAAGAGCCTGCGGGAAGGGGTGTCGGCCCCTGAGCATTCCCCGGTGGCAATTCTGACGGAACTAACTGTCGAGGGCACCTCCAGTTTCATCGAGGCGCAGCGCATTCTGCTCAACCTGGCGCAGCACGAGAACGATATCGTCATGGGCGGCGTGAAGGAACGCGTCTCCGCGTCCGTTCCCGCCACTGCCACCACCGACCTGGTGCGGCGGACCATCGACACCTTCATCGGCATGCACCAGGAATTCCTCAAGATCACCAGCAAGCAGACCCTGGATTGGCTGGAGCAAGCCGGGAAGGGCAAGTACGGCGGTACCCACACGGCTGATCTTGCGCGCGAAGCCCTGGGGACCTTCGTCGATGCCCAGAAGAAGTTTCTCGATGTCATCGCGCACGAGACCACGCGGATGACCAGCGGCAAATCCGAGAAGGCCGCAAAGGTGGTCAAGAAAACCGAACTCGTACAGCTTGCGCGCGACGCCGGCAATGCTTTTATCGAGGTGCAGAAGAAGCTGCTCGACATTGCCGGCCAGCAGATGAACGTCAATCTGAAGGCGGCAACCCGGGCCATGGAAGTGATCAAGCCGCTCCGGTTGCTGCCCATGGCTAATGTTACCGGGGAGGGCGTAAAGAGGTTCGTGGATGCCGAAAAGGCAATGATCGTCTCCATGATCAAGCCTCGCGAGGCTGCGAACCGGGTATCGAAACACCGGGCGAAGCGGGCACCCCGTCCGCGCAAGGCGGCGACACCACATGCCGCGCACGCTGTTGCCTGATGTTGGACGCGGTTGAGGGCGCGGCGAGCTTGCCGCAATATGGATCGAGAGACGTGCCGTTGCCTGCACAACGGCACGTCACCTCGAATGTGTAGCCTCGGATACCAGAGGAATTCCCTTGGGATTCGAGCGCGCTCCAAGCTCACTGCAACCTGCCACCCACTCGTTAGGCTATTACCATCGTAACCGCTGACGGGGCGCGCGTTACTTTCATGGTCGTGCGAGCAACAAGAAATCACTGGAACCGAATCACACGGTGAGCAATACTGAGCAGAACCCGTTACCCTATATGGCGCCACGGCAACCCAGTACCCACCGCCCCGAAAGGGAGGCGGACATTCCCATCTGGAAAGAGGCGTTCTTCGGCGCCGAACTCATTCTGCTGCACGCCTCGCCTGTTTATTACGGTTTGGGGGTGCCGCACGGTGACGGCTCCGCCGTCGTGCTCATCCCAGGGTTCCTCGGCAGCGACCTTTATATGGCCCACCTGAGTGCCTGGCTTTCCCGTGTGGGCTACCGCCCCTATCTCTCCGGGATCCATCTGAATGCTGAATGTCCCAACCTGCTCATCAAGTACCGGCTCGCTGAGATCATCGAGAAGGCGCTGCGTGATACGCGGCGGAAGATCCACCTGATCGGACACAGCCTGGGCGGCATGATGGCGCGCTCCATCGCCACGCAGCAGCCCGGAGATGTCGCTTCCGTCACCACCCTGGCGGCGCCGTTCCGCGGCAAGGTGCTCCACCGCAGCGTGATGCAGGCGACTAGACTGGTGCGCGAGCAAGTGATCCAGGAGCATGGCAAGGACGTCCTCCCCGAGTGCTACACGGCACGGTGCACCTGTGAGTTCGTCAACTCCCTGGAGTGCAAAATGGCCCCGCCGGTGATGCAGACCGCGATCTACACCCGCGATGACGGCTTCGTGGATTGGCGATATTGCAAAACGGGCGACCCCAACATCGATTTCGAAGTCGCGGGCACGCACATCGGGCTGGTTTTCAATCCTACCGTCTACACCATCGTGGCGGCGCGCCTGGCGCAGGCGCAAGAACCCCGTTAGCTAGTGGGAAGTGGAAAGTGGTAAGTGAAAGGTGAGGAAACTGGGCGCTTACCACTTTTCACTTCCCACTTTCCACTACTCATAGGCGGCGACTGGTTGGCTGCCGGGTTCTCTGCCGTTTTCAGCGCGCGAGCGGAGCACTCTTGGCGGAGGCAACGGCAGCCGGGGTCCGCGACAGAAGCCGGTCTACGATCGTCTGTTCGCCTTTGATCAACAGCCGGCTGCTGTAGAGGAGCGCGCTGCATTGCAGGGTGATCCAGTCGCCGGAGGTGAGCGGCGAGGCAAAGGCGGCGCGGTCGGTCAGCCAGCGGCGCGCGATGTGCCGTGCCATGACCACGCCCATCGAGGCGCCGTCCCCGCCGATGTCCTGCAGGATGCCGTCCAACGTGAACAGGACCTTCGAAAGCATGATCAGCGGGGCGGGGAAGCGTACTCCCTGAAACGCCACCTCCTCCAACAGCCGCATGGCATCCGTGGCGCTCGGCAAACGGGTCAGCGGCAGGGCGTCCATAAAACCGCGGACGCGGTCCCGGATCACTTCTGCCTTTCGTGAACCACGCCGGCCGGGCCGCTCCGCCATTGCCGTGATCGCGTTGCCAGCCCCCACAGGATCCCGGAGGGCAACCATCAGGAAAAGCAGCGCGAGCTGGCGGCGCTGTTGGCGGCTCAGCCGCTCGCGCAGGGCCCAATCAATGATGATCAATTCCCCGGTGCGGCCGTTGTAGAGCAGGTTGCCGGCGTGGGGGTCGGCATGGAAAAGAGAATGCTCGGTGCAGGCGAAGAGTGGGACGACGACCAGGGCTTCCACCAGTTGCTGAGCCACTGCCCGCCGGCGCCTCGCAGGCATCCGGGCTACCTCGTCCGTCACCTTGGCCCCGGTTTCCTCCGTGATGGCAGTGATGGTATCGGTACACAGGGGCCGGATCACGCCTGGAATACGAACCCCGCGCACATGCTTGTAGAGCGCCCCAGCTTCCAGCAGCGTCTTTTGCTCGCGGGGGAAGTCCACTTCATGCTGCAGCAGCCGCCGGACTTTCTTGAAGGTATCCGGGATGGCACCCGCACCGGATCCATACTCGCGGCGCCGGCGCCCAAAGTACTGCGCCAGATGCTGCAGCAACTCCATGTCCTCGGCAAAGTACAGGGGAATGTGCGGCTTCAGGACCTTGAAGACGCCCCGCTCGCGCGTGCCGCTCTGGGGATTGAGCCAGGTAAAGCAGATGACCGCGCTCACGCTGGCCTCCGACAGGAGCCTGGGTTTGATCTCTACCGCGAAGCGTTCCAGCTTCGGGCCCAGTTGCTGGCGAATGATCGCCTCCACGCCGGCCGCGTCCACGTCGTGGATACCGTTTTCAAGTTCCGCAAGCGCCTTGCGCAGGGCGGGACGGAGATGCCGGTTGCGCGCCAGCACTTGTCCGAGTTTCTGCAGGCCGGGGACCTTGGCAATCAGCCGCAGCAGGCGCGTCTCCGGGCGGGCATTCGGCGGCAGTTCGATCTGTTCCAGCAGCTTGACGGCGAGACGCGCGTCCGAGAGGTGGCCAATCACGAACAGCATGGCTTCACGCACGGGCTGGCGCCACGCCGCATACGGCTCGGGAACCAGGTGCTCCACCGGGACCAGGTGATCGACCACCCATCGGCCCATCTCGGCCCGCAAGGCGCGCCCCGTCTCGCTCGCCAAGGCAGCTTGTATGGCTGCGACTCGCTCCTCGCGCGTGGCGCCTGCGGACACCAGGCTGCAAAACGCCTGCTTTAATTGCTCGGGAGCCAGACCCCGCAGATACTCCTCGAAGAGAGATGGGGCTGGCATGGAAGATCCGTGTGAGCCGCTGCTTAAGCCGCCGATAGCAATGTTAGACCTTCTCTCCCGCACATGCGACTCGAGCCTCGGACTTGGAGCGCTCGGCGCTCCCATACAGGGCCTCGATCTGGGCCCGATACCGCTGTTCCACGGCCCGGCGCCGCATCTTCATCGAGGCCGTGAGCTGGCCGTCGGCAATGGTGAACTCGTCCGGCACCACCAGGAAGTTCTTGATGGTCTCGTACTGGGCGAGGTTCTGGTTGACCTCGGCGACAACCCCCTGGTAAAGCGCCTGCACCTTGGGATGAGCTGCGAGTTGCTGCCGGTTCGCGCAGCTTATCTGCTGGTCCCGTGCCCACTCCTCCAATGCCGGGAATTCCGGCGCGATCACCGCCGATACAAATTTGCGGCCGTCCGCGAATACGGCGGCGTAGGCCACCATGGGGCTGCGGGTCAGCGCCAGTTCGATCGGCTGCGGAGTGACGAACTTGCCCCCCGAGGTCTTCTGCAAATCCTTCTTGCGATCGGTGATGGTCAAAAATCCATCGGCATCGACATGGCCGATGTCGCCGGTTTTGAACCATCCATCCTCAAAGGCGTTGCCGGTCTCTTCCGGCTTGTTCCAGTAGCCCTTGAACACCGAAGGCCCGCGGACCAGGATTTCTCCATCGGGGGCGATCTTGCATTCCACGTTCGACAGCACCTTGCCAACGGTTCCCAGCCGGTGGTGCCTGGGACTATTGATGGCGATCACCGGCGAGGTTTCGGTCAGCCCGTAGCCTTCATGGACGCGGATGCCGACGTCGGCGAACCACTCGGCCAAGTCGCGGCCCAGAGCCGCGCCCCCGGCGACGAAGATCCGCACCCGTCCTCCCATGCCGTGCCGGATCTTCGAATAGAGTAAGGAATTCGCCAGTTTCCAATTCCACGATGCGGGCCGTTTGGCGGCGAGAATTTCGTCCCGGTGGGAACGGCCGGCACGCAGCGCCCAATCGTAGACCGTCCGCTTGAACCCCTTGGCGGCTTCACGGCGGACCTTGTCGCGGAGCTTCTCGTACACCCGTGGGACCCCGACGAAGATAGTGGGGCGGACCTCCATGAGGTACTGCGGCATCAGGGTGAAATTAGGACAATAGGCGATGGTCACGCCACACGAGAAGAGCACGTAGTCGAGGTGGCGCGCCGTCACGTGCGAGAGCGGCAGAAACGAAATGCCTACCTGGCCGGAAGCAAGATCGAAGTAGTCCCGCGCATAGGAAAGGTTCGACACCAGGTTGCCGTGGGTCAGCATCGCTCCCTTAGGCGTGCCGGTCGTCCCCGAGGTATACACAATGGTTGCCAGGTCATCGGGCCGGATGGACTTGCCGCGCTCGTCCATTTCCGAATCGCGCCCGGTTTCCTGGTTCACCATCATGCGGTGCATGGGGAGGCCCTCGGGAATCCCCACGTAATCCATTACCACCACCTTCTCGAGCGCGGTCCGGCCCTTGATGGCAAGCACTTTCTCAAGCTGCTCGACGGTCGACACAAAGGCTATGCGCGCCCCCGAGTCCTGCAGAATAGCCAGGGTCTGCTCGTCCGTCAGCGTGGGATAAATGGGAACGTCGACCGCGCCCAGCAGGAGGCTGGCAAAATCGGCCACCGCCCACTCCGGACGGTTCTCACTGAGAATGGCGACACGATCGCCCTTGCCGATCCCCCATTGGGCGAGCGTTCGCGCTGTCCCCATCACGTTGCGGTAAAGCTCCCGCGCGGAGACGGGGATCCACTTGACCGTCTGCTTGTACAGCATGACTTGGTCGTGGTTGCGTTCAACTACCGAGCAAAAGACGTCGTTGATAGTCTCGTCCATGCTCTGCCTTCCCCTCGAATTGCAGGCCCATCGCTGGCTAACGCTACTTCTCCAGGATGTTCTTTCCAAAGCTGAACTTGGGCCCAATCGAGATCCGCACGCTGTTGCGCCCGCCGTTCAGCAGGCTCGAGAAAAAATCATAGTGAGCGAAGTCGGTGGTTGCACGAAGACCAAAGTGCGGGGTGATCTCCCAGGACATCCCGGCTCCGAAGCCGTAAAACGGTACCAGGTCGTTTTTCGAGCACCCGTTCAGGAGGGTGCAGAGCGCCGCACCGAGCTCCGGGTCCGCGGCGAGAAATGTTTGCGACACCTTGACATTCGAGTGCAGTGCCCCGAGCGCCGGACGCACGAAGAAGGTCACCTTCTTGAAATGCCGGTAATTCAATTGCGGCCCGGCCTCATACGTTTGGGTCGAAGCGTTGTAAGGAACCCCGAACCCCGGCGGGAGTGGCCCCAACGGCGCTAATGCCGCCAGTGCCGCCGGACTAAGCTCGTTCTGAAACAGCGCAGAGTGGCCACTGTAGTAGCCGAAATCGAAGCCGAACGACAGCCAACTGCGATAGTTGTAACCAAGGTCGCCATCGAATCCGCGCTGAGTCAGATTCAACGATGGCGTGGCCAGATAAGAATAGGCCCCAAAAACGACGAACTGTCTGATATCGGTTTGTTGTGAGAAACAGGGGAGAGCAGTTGATACCAGGAGTAAAGCAAGAACGCAGAGAAGTAACCGCCGCATGTAATCTCCTTGCCGGCCCGCCCTGATCAGGGCAAGGCGGTAGTTATTTAACCTCAGTGAGAACGACTTGATTTCTATGCCGGAAGGGAGAATCTTTCAGTGATGTCCGTCACCGATGGCACGGGCACAACGGAGGGCTGCAGACGTTTGCCGAGGGATCAACCGCGGCCTGCCATCTCCAACACAGCGCCGGTTGTGGTCTCAAACTTCTCGATTGATCCGCCCGGTTGCAGCACCTGAACGGCTGCCCGCGCCAGGCTGTTGTTCGAGACTTCAAAGCTGCCGGTGCAATCGGTCTTGAGGTAGGGAAGGCGATGCAGGTTGGACCCACGGCCGTCGAGTGCAACATTCATTTGTAATCCATCCCGCGCAACGCAGCGGAACTCCCACTGCAGGTCTTCCAGATCTCTCTTCTTCTCCTCGAGGTCGCGGAAGACATGCGCTTTCCCATCGTGCCACAGCACCGCTTTTCGAAACACCAGACCGAAGGGCATGTCGTAGACCAATGCTTCCAGCGTGCTCACTCTTCCATCGGACCAAGGCAAATACGCATGTGCCCAGACCCAGTAGTTGCGATGCCGGTATCCACAATTATGTCCTTGCACGCCAAACCCCAGAGGGTCCCCGACAAAACTCCGGCCATCGAAAGTGATGCGCCCAGAAAAACGCGCGTCGGAATGCGGCGTTCGCGAAAAGCCGATCCAGCCCTTGGCGCTCAGCGTCGTGCGAAAGGCGGAGCGGTAGTGCAGGTCCCAGGAAATCGAGTGTCCGTCAACTTCCAGCGCGCCCTGGCAGGAGCTGTCTTCGATCCCCTGGTTGCCGATTCGGAAGTGAAACGGGGCCTGGCCTCTGGCGCTGAGATCAAGGCCATCCAGGGAAAATCCCTGAATGAAGCTTTGCGGCTTGCCTTCGGGCGGAAACCACGTGGCCCAGACCTGGACCGGCTTCCCACGTGGATTTCCGGCGCACCCGCATCGTCCAGGATTCATCAGCAAATAGCGGAACCACCACGCTCCGCCGCCGCCCGCCAGTCCCATGCGAAGAAACCAGACTTCGTAACGGCGCCGCGTCGAGACTGAGGAATAGATTTCGTTCAGCGTCTTCACATGGAGAGCCGGCGGCGGGCCACTGCCGGACAGCGGCGAAGACGCCACGGATCATCACCGATCAAAACGATCCGTGATAATCCGTGGCATTCCTAGACCGTCACGTACTTTCCCGCCTCGATCACCCGCTGCGCGATCTGCTGGCGCAGGGCAATGGTGTTGAAGGGCTCGTACTTCAAGAGCCGCTTCAGGATCGCCAGTTGCGTGCGCAGCATGTCGCCATCGGCGACCGCGGTGATCACCTTGCGCGCCGAGGTCTCCACCTTCTCCAGCGCGTGTTGCAGGTACACGCGGGCCATGGCGAGGGCCAGTTGAGCGGCGGAATCGCCCTGCTGCTCGATCATCTTCTGCGCGCGCAGCAGCGCCGATTCCGCGGCGTAGGTTTCAATGACGATGTCGGCCAGCGCTCCCATGATCTCCTGCTGATCGGCGAGCGCCTGCATGTACTTTTGCGAAGCAATGCCGGAGGCAAACAGCGAGACCTTCTTGGCGTTGGCGACCATCGCGCGCTCGGCCGCCAGCGTGCCTTCCAGTCCTTCGCTCATCGAGGGTCCGGAGAGCACTTCATCCATCAGCTTCTTGATGGCCGGCAGCAGCGGGATCTGGCCGCTCATGGCGCGCTTCAGCAGCCATCCGGTGATGATCAGGCGGTTGATCTCGTTGGTGCCTTCAAAGATGCGGTTCACGCGGGCGTCGCGATAGGCGCGCTCGGCGGGATACTCCTCGACGAAGCCGTAGCCGCCGAAGATCTGTACCGTCTCGTCCACCACCATGTCCACCATCTCCGAGCCCCACACCTTGAGGATCGAGCACTCGACCGCATACTCCTCGATGGCCCTGCGGATCTCGGTCGCGGCATTGGCGCCGGACTTGTCGATCTCCGCGAGCGCTACGTCGATCATGCCGATGGTGCGGTACACCATGGACTCGCCGGTGAACACGCCCACCGCCATGTCGGCCAGCTTCTCGCGCACCAAGCCGAAGTCGGCGATCACTTTGCCGAAGGCCTTGCGCTGTTTGGCATACTCGACCGCCGCCTGCAGCGAATTGCGCGCGCCGCCCACGCACATGGCGCCCAGCTTGAAGCGGCCCACGTTCAGGATATTGAAGGCGATGATGTGCCCTTTGCCGATCTCGCCCAGCAGGTTCTCCGCCGGCACCTTGCAGTCGGTGAAGATCAGCGGACAGGTGGAGGAGCCACGGATGCCCATCTTGTGCTCTTCCGCGCCGATGGCGAATCCGGGGAAGCCTTCCTCCACCAGGAATGCCGTGAACTTTTCCCCGTCCACCTTGGCGAAGACGGTGAACAGATCGGCGAAGCCGCCATTGGTGATCCACATCTTTTCGCCGTTGAGGATGTAGTGCTTGCCGTCAGGAGAGAGCTGGGCGCGGGCGCGGCAGTTCAGCGCGTCGGAGCCGGAGGAGGATTCGGACAGCGCGTAGGCCCCGACGATCTCGCCCGCGGCCAGCCGCGGCAGGTACTTCTTCTTCTGCTCCGCGGTCCCGAAGTAGACGATGGGCAGCGTGCCGATGCCGGTGTGCGCGCCCCAGGTGGTGGCGAAGCCGGCGTACTTCGAGATCCTGTCGGCGATGATGCAGGACGACACCTTGTCCATGTCGGTGCCGCCGTAGGCTTCGGGAATGTCCACCGAGCTCAGGCCCAGCTCGCTGGCCTTTTTGATCAGGCCGCGCGCCAGCGCCCATTCCTTGTGCTCGAGCTTCTCGGCTGCGGGCACAATCTCGTTGCTAGCGAACTCCTCCGCCGTCTTGGCGATCTGCAGATGTTCTTCGGTGAAGTCTTCGGGCGTGAAAACGTCGTTAGGATTGCGTTCTTCCAGCAGGAAACTTCCGCCGGTGATTCTGACCTTGGGAACTGCTACGGTAGCCATAAATATTCACCCAAGATTCCCTTTCTTACTTCGAATACGGCAAAGATTCTACACCCCCTTTACCCCCCACACGCTGGCTGATCCTTTGTCCTCACACACGATGGTGCGCGGAATCACAGCCAGCGGGCCTTGAACCAAGGATAGTTGTGGCGGGCGAGCGGCTAAGAGGCACTGTCCGCCTGAATTCAGATATTGGAGCGGGATTGCTCCGCAGAGATGCCGCACCGATCAGCTTCAAGGAGGAAGGTCATGGCTGACATGTTCACCTGCCGCTGCAGAAATCAAACCTGGCAGATCCTCGAAACTGCTGTGCGCTGCACGGGGTGCGGGGCCCGGTTTGCCGTGCCGCACATGCCGGTCGCGGCGTTCAATCACATCGTCACGCTAGAGCTGGAACTAGAGCTGGAAGAGGTACTCGACGGGTAAAGCCAGCTAGCCGCCGAACACCGCCCCGGCTGTTAACCGGTGCTGCTCACCATGATAGGAAGGCCGCACGCGGTTTCCAGCAGGTAACGGCCGGCCGCGATGCGCTCGGGCCGCGTGCCGGTGGCGGGGTATCCCTCGGCGCGAAGAACCACGAACCCGTTGTGGCGTTCGAGCCTCAGTTTGCGAACGCTGCTCCGGCCGCCGCTATCCACCGCTTCTGCCAGACGAAGAATCCCGCTGAGCAACGCCACCATGTGCCGTTTCGCACGCGCCATCCGCACAAAGGCGGGGTGCGCGAAGGGAAGCGCGCCGCGATGATAGCGCGCCACCAGCCCCACCGTCCGGAGATGGTCGGCGGTCCAGCCCGGCGGCGTGTCCAACTTCTCCAGCATGCGGCCGCTGCGTTTGTGATGCTTCTTCTTGCCTGCGGCGCGCCCCACCTCGTGGGTGATGGCCGCAATCCGCAACAGCTCGCGGGCGTCCACGTCGTGGATGGCCACCTTGCGCGTCACCCCGCACGACACCAGCCCATCGTAAATCTCCAGGCTCCTCCGCAGGACCCTCATGGCATGTGCCGGATCCCGATCCATGAATCCGGCCCAGGTCTGGAACTTCCTGGCAATCGCCCGCCGCAGGCTGTCGCCGGAGAGCAACCCCTGGCGCCACTGCCCGAGCAGTGACGTCCGGCCCCCCAATTTTTGCTTGTACACGGTCACGCGTTCGGCGCGCTCGCGGCCGATGGCGCTCCGCCAGCGTTCACGCTCCTCTGGCGTGGCGAAGCTGCGGATATGCAGGGCCGTGGCCCAGAGCACGTCCAGATCGTGGACCTCCCCCAAGACGTCCTGCAACTGTTTCAAGTCTTTGGCCCAGCGCTCATCGTGCTGGGGAAGGAAGTTCTCGATGACATAGCGGAACCGCTTGATGCCAATGCGAAGCGCATGCAACGCAACTTTGCTTCGATTGCGAAGGGCGGTTCGATGCAGCCGGACGGCGTCTTCGAGCTTTTCCAGCGCGATCACCTGGAAGATATCCGAACCAACCGGAAGCTGCCGCTCCCGCGAATCCAAGGTCTGTGCCCAGCGCAGCCAGGTGCGAGTATCAAAGCCGGACAGCGCGGCGGACGCCTGTACCTTCAGCTCCCGCTCGCGGGCGTCACAATACGCGCTCAGGCGGTCCTTGACGGCATCGTCCGCGGCGCCCAGCTTCTCCACCCAGTCCTTCAGCACCTGAACGTCGCGCAGTTCTCCCAGGGCGGAAAACAGCGCCTTGCCGGCTTTGCGCATCTTCCGCCAGGTGGGATCGGGATCGATGGCCCGAAACCCTTCCGCCATGGAGCGGCAACGCCGCAGGGCAACCCGCAGGTCGTGCACCGGGTCGGCGGCGAATCCGGACTGGACGCGCTCGCACTCTTCCACCACGCGTTCCATCCAGTAGCGAATGCCGCGCTTTTCCTGCGCGCTTGCGGGAGCCGTTGCCATGATTGCCGAACCGTTTGATCTCAGCGAAGATTTTAGGGGAAAAGTTGGGCGGTATCTACCGGTAGCGTTGATTTCGACTCCGGTCAGAATTCGAAGTACGCTCCCGCGCGGCCGCCATCGGTTTCGCTGGCCGGCAGCAGGCCGACGATTCCGCGCAGCGTCTCCCAGGCCGCCTGGTTCAGGGCCGGGTCGGAGCCGACCAGGTCGCGGATCATCTTCCACGCCGCAATGTTCAGCGCACCCTCGGGCGGAGGTCCCATCGCCAGGGAGACCGAGCACTGCGGGCAAAAACAGATCCGCTGCGCCGCCGATTTTTGGCGCGGCCTGATGCCTACGGACTGCGCGAACATATATACCGCAACGGATTTTTGTCCGGCCTCGAGCTCGCGATTGCAGCGAAGACAAAACAGATGTTCCAAAGATCCTCCCGTGCTGGCGGCCAGGTGCGGCCAAGAAAATACTGTCCGCAGCGCAAGCCCGGCGCAAGTATGGAGAGAGATTCCCGCGATCTGGAGTTCAAGCCGTGAAGAGCCCGAACCAAGCTGTGCTCTAGCCAGAAGCGAACCGCATCGCGCACTCTACCGCTATGAGTGCAGGGGATCGCTCGCCCAACGGCGGGCCACGCTCAGCCGGGTTCTTTCGGCCGACGCTACTTCGCAAACCGCGGGGATGTGAACAGGTGGCTGCCGTCTGCTACCGGGTCGGCGGCGGTGGCATTGAATTTCTGCTGGTTCGGACCCGCAGCGGACGCTGGACCTTCCCCAAAGGCGGCCTCGAACCGGGGCTGACGCACGCTCAAGTCGCGGCCCTCGAGGCATTCGAAGAGGCGGGAGTTCACGGCCGGATGGAGGAAGCTTCCTTCGCCCGCTACATTCGCCGCAAGCGCGGCGGCAACGGGCATTCCGCGGCGGCCGAGGTTGCCGTCAACGCTCATCTGTGTGAGGTCTTGCGGCTGGACCCGCCGCAGGAGGCCAATCGGAATCCCACCTGGTTTTCTGCCGGTCAGGCGAAACGGCGTTTACAGGAAGACCGCGCGCCGGATTACGGCGCCGAGTTCGCTCGGGTGGTCGACCGTGCGGTGGCGCGCATCCAGCGATTACGCGGCACAACCAGCAAGTCCACAGATGCGCTGCGCAAAGTACGATTCGAGGCTTTCGAACCGGCGCGATTTCATCACCGGATGGAGAGAGCTTCGTTTGCCCGCTACATTCGTCACGAGCCTGCCGCTGCGATTGATCTTGCCGTCAACGCTCATTCAGGTAAGGTCTTGCAGTTGGCCCCACCGCAAGAGTTCGATCGGCGTCCCGTGGCAGTACGCGTCCCCCAGCTAACCAGCGGCACTGGCCCCAACGGCAGAAAGAAAGAGTGAGGAAGACGAGCCACGGATCGTCACGTCTTATCTGTCCTCATCCGTGGAAACCCGTGGCGTTTCTCTCCGGATCTCGTCCACGCGCTGCGCCAGGGCGTACTTGAGCTTGTCGATGCCCTCGCCGGTCACGCCGGAGATGGGATAGAGCGCCAGCTTCTTGCGGCGGCAGAACTGGCGCAGCTTGGAGAGCTTGCTCTTATTCGCCACATCGATCTTCGAGGCCGCCACCAGCATCGGCTTCGCCTCGAGGCCGGCGCCGAAGCTGGCCAGCTCGTTCATGATCACCTCAAAATCCTTCACCGGGTCGGGACGGCCGCTTGCATCCGAAACATCCACCAGGTGCACTAGCAGCCGCGTGCGCTCGATGTGCCGCAGGAACTGCGCCCCCAGGCCGGTGCCCTCGTGCGCGCCTTCGATGAGGCCGGGGATGTCGGCGACCACGAAACTGATCTGCTCCGGTTCTTCGCCCACGGCCACCACGCCCAGGTTGGGTTCGAGCGTGGTGAAAGGATAGTCGGCGATCTTGGGGCGCGCGGCGGAGATGCGCGAGATCAGCGTGGACTTGCCGACATTGGGGTAACCGACCAGGCCGACGTCGGCCAGCAGCTTCAGCTCCAGCCGGAAAGAGCGCTCTTCGCCGGGACGGCCGGGCTCGCACTCGCGTGGGGCCTGGTGAGTGGAAGTCGCGAAGCGCGCGTTGCCGCGTCCGCCGCGTCCGCCGCGGGCGATCACCACGCGCTCATCGGGGCGCGCGAAATCGTGTACACGTTCGCCGGAGTCGGCATCGTAGACGATCGTCCCTACCGGGACTTTCAGCACGACGTCCGCGCCCTCGCGCCCGGTCCGGTTGGAACCTTCGCCGTGGCGTCCGCGCTCCGCCTTGTGCTCGGGGTTGAAGCGGAAGTGGACGAGGGTGTTGTGGCGCTCGCTGGATTCCATGACGATGTCGCCGCCGCGGCCGCCGTCGCCGCCCGACGGCCCGCCGCGCGGGACGAATTTCTCGCGGCGGAAGGCGAGGCATCCATTGCCGCCGTCGCCGGCTTTCACGCGGATATTGGCTTCGTCAATGAACATGGAAGACAGTTGCCAGTAAGAACCGATGTGTCTGGTGAGGCACGCCCGGTGCGTCAGGCATGACACGGCGGCTCGTGCCCAGAACTTCTATTGGAGCATAAACCGCTGATTTGGTGGGGCGACAGGACTGGCGCGGGGCTTGCTCTCTCACCAGCAGAGGACTCCATGATCCGGAAGAATTGGCAAGCGCTGCTGTTCGGCCTGATCCTGCTGGCGCTGTGCTTCGTGCAGTAGCGCGGCGGCTCAGGCCTTGGCGATTTCAGCCGGCTCGACGAGCACGAACTTCCCCATGCCGCCCTTGTCCACGAACTTGATGACGCCGGTGACCTTGGCGAACAGGGTGTCGTCCTTGCCGCGGCCGACGTTGAGACCGGGCTTGATGCGGGTGCCGCGCTGGCGGACGATGATGGTGCCGCCGGGCACGAGCTGCCCGCCGAAGGCCTTGACTCCCAGCCGCTGCGCGTTGGAATCGCGGCCGTTGCGTGAACTGCCTAATCCTTTTTTGTGTGCCATAGAAAACCAGTAGTCAGTTGCCAGTTGTCAGTTCAAAACCAAGATCCCTCGTCGCGCTCGCGTCGCAAACTCGGCTCGCGCTTCCTCGGGATGACAATCTCCCATCACTTCTTCGATTTCTTCTTGGGCGCGGCTTTCTTTGCCGTCTTCTTGGGCGCAGATTTCTTGTGCGCTGCAGCCTTATGCGGAGCGGCTTCAACTTCGGCTTCCGCCGCTTCGGCTTGGGCCGGCTTCGGCCGTGCCGGCTTGGCTTTCTTCTCCGGCGCAGCCGGAAGTTCGGGAGCGGTGAAGCTCTGGCCGTCGAAGGCGATCTCGGTGATGCGCACCGCGGTGAACGCCTGCCGGTGTCCGCGCAGCTTCTTGTACTGCTTCTTGCGCTTGTAGTGGAAGACGAGGATCTTATCGGCGCGGCCCTGTTCGACCACCTGGCCGACCACGCGCCCTTCGCCGGGCCGGGCGATCTGGCCCTCCGAGGCGCTGACCGCCAGCACGTCCGAGAACTCGACCCGGCCATCCTCGACCGGCGTTTTCTCCACACGGATCACGTCGCCGGGCGCGACGCGATACTGCTTACCTCCGGTGCGGATGACCGCGTACATGCTTCTCCTCCCTCGATTCCAAAGCCCCGAGTGTCTGTAGGGATTGGTGCTACAGGCAAACCTGATCATTGTAGCGGCTGCAGCGCGGAAGGGTCAAACTCATCGGCTGATCGGGGCATCGGGTGATCGGGTGATCGCCCGGCGGTAACGGATCTTCATCACCACCAGCGGAACCAGCAAGCACAGCGTCAACAGGTTGGCGACGATGATGGGCGCAGACCACAAGAAAATCCCATAGACCAGCCAGAGGCAGACGCCACTGGCGAACGCCGAAAGCATGCCGAAGGAAAGATCGTCACAACGCTTGGTGCGGAAGGTCTTGAGAACCTGCGGCACGAAGGAAACCGTGGTCAGGGTGCCGGCGATGAAACCGATGAAGGTGGCGATGGTCATGGGGAACAGCACAGTTTAGCCGATGCTCGCGAGCGGCGGCTTGTCTGCGACGGCGGTCGCAAGAACGCTGGAGATGTGTCGCATGAGTTTCCCGCGCAAGAATCCTGTTGACAGCGAGCGCCAGCCGCCGCAATATCGGCGCAAGCATCCTCATGGTTGCTGATGAAGCGGCTGTGAGGGAATGGGCCCGCAACAGAAACACTCCTTAGGGAGAATGTTCAGGAGGAAAGCTCAATGGCAACGAAAAAGAAGGCGAAGAAGAAAAAGCACTAAACGGGAGCGAGGCTTCGGCCTCGCATCCAGGAAGCCTGTTGGAAGTTTTCCAAGGGCCTCCACGCACCCGGTGCCTGCAAGCGGACCGCGAGCGTGGAGGCTCTTGCTTTTGAAGTGAAAAGTGGGAAGTGGAAAGTGGTAAGTGAGAAAACGGGCGCTTACCACTTTTCACTTACCACTTCCTACTGATTCCCTTGACCGGCAATCGCGCCCCGCCGTACTATCCGGACACGCCCTCGTCGGTTGCGCTGCGGACCCCCCGCGCGCGAGTCGTGCCCATGGCCTCGAAGAACAAGAAACAATCCGGCGAAGTGCTCATCCCCGACAAGCTTTACTTCCGCATCGGCGAAGTGGCGCGCCTGTGCCGGCTTCCCGCCTACGTGCTGCGCTTCTGGGAGACCGAGTTCCCGCAGTTGAAGCCGGGAAAAAGCAGCAGCGGACAGCGGATGTACCGCCGCCGCGACGTGGAGACGGTAGTGGTCATCAAGAAGCTGCTGTACGAAGACGGGTTCACCATTGCGGGCGCGCGGCAACTGCTGCGGGCCGAAAACCGGCCCGGCAAGAACCAGAACCCGCTGCCCTTCGCGGGCCGCCCGTCGCGGGACGGACTTCGCCAGGTGCGGCAGGGGCTGAAGGAAATTTTGGGCATGCTGTCCCCCCGCCGATGACATCCGGGCCGGAACCATTTACCGCCGAGACGCCGAGTTCGCCGTGAGGGCGGATCGGGTCATCGGGTGATCGGCTGAGTTGAAACGGCTGGCATCAACGGCTTTTCAAATGACCCGATGAGCCGATCTCCAGATGACCCGATTTGGAGCTAGCCGATGAGACCCTTTGTTCTAGTTCTGCTCCTGGCCTTGGCGGCATCCGCCTGGGCGCAGCACGACCATCACGCGATGGCCGGGATGAAGACGTCGTCCGCGGCCCGGCTCGAGGTGCAGGACGATGCCACGGCGCAGGTGCTCACCGTCCGAGTGGGCCCGTTGAATCTCCCGGCCAACTCCGATCACACGGCGGTGGCCCAGGCGCCGACTCTCTTCCTGGAGGTTCCCTTCGACGGCTGGATCATGGCCTACCATCCGCGGTTGGTGGACGGCGCCGGGCATCCGGAGCCCAGCCGCCTGCTGCATCACGTGGCCTTCTACAATACCGCGCGCCCCGACTTCCTGTGTCCCAACAAGCAGGAACACATCTTTGGCGCGGGCGGCGAGTTGAACGACTGGCCCGCCCTGGCGGGTTTCGGCTATCGCGTGCACACGGGTGACCGCATCCGCGTCAGCACCATGTTCCACAATCCCACCGAGACCAGCTATCCCCAGACTTGGCTGGAGGTGAAGCTCGATTACCGCAGCGCCGCCAAAGGCGAGCCGCTCAAGAGCGTCTACCCGGCGTGGTTCGACGTGGGCGAGTGCGGAGACTCTGGCTACGAGCTCGGTCCCGGCAAGACCCTGAAGATCGGCCAATTCAAGCTGGGCTACAGCGGCCTGCTGCTGGGCGTCGGCGGACACATGCACGACTATGGCCGGCAACTCGACCTCTACAACCTCACGCGCGGCGAGGACGTCGCCCCGCTGAAGGCGCAACTGGATTCCTCCGGCAGAATCCAGAGCATGCCGGTCGTACTTTTCACCGACCGCGGCGGCTACAAACTGAACAAGGGAGACGTGCTACGGGTGAGCTCGATCTATGACAATGCGCTCGGCAAACCCATCCCCGAGGGCGCTATGGGGATCGTTGTGGGATATTTTCTGCCGGAAAACGACGCCGAAGTGGCGGGGCTGAAGAAGCAGTAGTCAGTTGTCAGTTTTCAGTTGCCAGAAAGAACGCGTTGGCTACTCTCTACTCCCTGTTTCCCGCTCCCTATCTTTCCATGGTTTCGTTTACTTCCATGCGCCCATTGGACTCGACAGAGATGGTTTTGTGCACCGTCCTGTACCCGGTCAAGGTGAGGGTTACTTCGTAGGTGCCGGGGCCGAGCAGGAATTCCGCCGGCGAAGCGCGGTCCATCATGCGCGAGTTGAACATGATCTGGGCGCCCTTGGGAAAGGTGTGCACCATGACGCGGGCCGAGTTCTCTTGTCCGCCGCGGCTGATCAACTTCTTCAGCTTGCCGACCTGCTTGATGTCGTCGGCATTGCCCAGCGCCTTTAGCGTAGGCTGGAACTGGAAGGTCTCTCCGGGATTCAGCGTCATGCTGGCCGAGGTCTCCAGATAGCCGGCCTTGCGCAGCGCCAGTGAGTGGTTGCCTTGCCCCACCACCAGTTTCGCGGGAGTGGTTTTGCCGGTGTCGTGGCCGTCCATGATGATGGCAGCTCCCGGAGGATCGCTGGCGATCGACGCCACCGCCGCCAACTGGTTCAGGCTGACAGCCAGCGCGGCCTGGCCGCCGGCATGGACCGCCACGTTGCGCGATTCCGCTGCATATCCAGCCTTGGATAGCACCACCAGGTGCTGGCCGGGGCTGAGATTGGGCAGCGACAGCGGCGTGGGCCCGGCTCCTCGTCCGTCGACTTGCACCAGCGCGCCTTCCGGCGCCGAATGAACCACGAGCTGCCCTAAGGCGGGCGCAGCGGGAGCGGCCACGGTCTTGCGGCGCGCCTTGGTAGTTCTCGTCGTGGGCGCGATCTCGATCATCGTGGGTTGCGGCTCGGGCTCGGGCCGCGGGGCCGGCGTCAAGGTGAACGAATCCGGCGATGCCGTGCTGACGAGCGGAGCTGTTACCGCGGCCTCGGCTTCCGCACGCAGGCGGCGCGCCCGCATCGAGTCACCGACCATGAAGATGGCCATCACCACCAGCGCCGCTCCAATCACCCCCACCAGGATCTTGATTTGCCGCGGCGTGAGCGCGACCGGGCCGCTCGCCGCCGCGCGGGCTGCTGGCGGAGCGATGGTTTGCGGCGACTCTTTGGGGGCAACGGCTGCCGGCGCCACCGCCGCGGGCGCAGAGCTTTTTGCCCAAGACGCAGCCGGAGCCGCGGGCGCGGGGACGGCGTAACCGAGCAGCGGTTCGTTGCGCGGCGTGTACGCGGAAGGCGCCGCCGGTGCGCTGGCAGCCGGGCTCACCGCCGCACTATCCAGGTAGGACAACCCGGGCATGGTGGGCGGCGGGGCTTCCACACGCGGTGGTGCGAACGAAGGCGGCGGAGGCGGCGGCAGTGGCATGTTGATCTGCGGCACGCTCATCTGCGGGACGTTGATCTGCGGGACCCCCGGCAGGGACGGCCGGCTGGCTGCGCCGCACTCCATTTCCAGTTCGATCACCAGGTCGCCGGCATGCTGGAAGCGGTATTCCGGGTTCTTGGCCAGCGCCTTCATGACCACGCGGCTGATCCCGACGGGCAGCCTGGGCGTCACTTCGCTGGGTGCGGGCGGCATGACTTCCAGGATCTCGCGCTGCACGCCTTCCGGCGAGCCCTCCCCGAATGCCTTCCTGCCGGTGACCATTTCGTAGAGGATGGCGCCCCAATTGAAGACGTTGGAGCGCGCGTCGGGCGCCCGGCCCTGGATTTGCTCGGGCGAGAGGTAGCGCAGTTCGTCGCCGGACTTGCCTTCGAGCGGGCCTGGGTCGGCGGCGAAATCCAGGATCTTCACCGTACCGTCCCATTCGGTGAGGATGCCGGGAGGAGTCAGCCGGCGATGGAAGATGTCCTTGGAGTGCGCGTGATCCAGCCCGCGGCAGACCTGGCGGGAGATGTCGAGCAGTTCGCTGGAGGAAAACCCCTGCTGGGTGGCCAGGGCGGCGTCCAGGGGAACGCCCTCCACAAACTCCATCACCACGTAGGCCAGCCCTTGCTCCTCGGCGCCGGCGTAGATGCTGACGATGTTGGGGCTGTCGAGCACGCTGGCGGCCTTGGCGTGCAGCAGATACTCGCGGGAGCGCTCGATGGCTTGCGGGGCGTCGGCGGGCAGCACCCGCAGCGCCACCGTGCGCTTCTTCTTCGGGTCGTAGGCCTTGTAGACCGTACCCAGTTCTGATTTGCCGATTTCCCGAACGATCTCGAAGCGGCCGATGAGGGGTGCCATAAGCTCTAATCAAGCCCTGGCGCACATACTTTCTGCGCCAACGGGTTACTAGTAACGATAGCGCAGATGGCTGGGAACCCGGATGTTACGGAAGGCCAAAAGCGACGGAGCACTCTAGGGTTTGCGCCATCCCAAGCCTTCCAAGAACACGAGGCGCAGGAGTCTACGCAACTCCTGTTCGCAAGCGCGCGCGCAACATGGCAACGGCGACGTCGAAGCGCCCGGCCAGCCATTGCTCCAGCTCCGACTTTTCGGCGGCGGGAATGTAGGAGAACTTCACTCCCGCATCTCCAGTGGGATTCACCCAAACGACCACACCGGTGGCATGGATCACGCTCCCGCTTCCGGGCGAGATGAAACTCAGGTCCAGCTCATCGCCGGCGCTCAAGCGGGCGCTGGCTTTGCACCCGGTGGTATTGAGCTTCAGTCCTGCGCCCTCAGAGCCCAGATTCACCATGAGCCCTCCCAGCAGGGGCGTGCTTTTGGTGTGCAGGGTGGCGGCGATCCGGACAGATTCCCGATGTTGTTTGCGCCGTTTCACGATCACCGCGGAATGGGCGGCTTGCAGGCAGCGTGCAATCTGCACCACCGAGGCCGGCTTGTGGACCAGGTACTGCACCCCCGCGCTGAAGGCCTGGCGCAGATCCAGCAGGTCGCTGGCTATGCCGATGAGCAGGCACTCCTTGTTCATTTTGGACTGGCGTACGGTTTGCAGGAATTCGCCCAGGTTAATAATTTCCCGCCAGTCGACCACCACCGTATCGATCTTTTTCTGTTCCAGCGCGTTCAGAGCGGCGGTGTAATCGCTACTTCGTTCGCTTCTTACCCCCAGCCGCGCGAACACGCGCTCCATGCTTCCCAGAAAGTGGCTGTCATCGCAGAGAATCAGCGCGTTGATATCGAAAGTTAGATAGGAATTAAGACTGGTCACTGGTGTTCCCTTTCCTGCGCTCTTCGAAATTTGGCTAAGCCCTTTGTCCACAATCCGTGCCCGTGGTCTCTGATGCTGACTCCGAGGCGCGAGCGTGCTGCTCGGTGTCTCGGCTCAAATCGACAAGCATATTGAGGACCGTTGCCAGGCCGGCTGCCGTGGTGGAAAACCTCTTACGCAGGGCGGAGAGTGATCCCGAGGAAGATGTTCTTTCTGCTCCACAGCCAGGGGAAGCGCATGAGGAAATACTTGCGCGCGAGCGCCTGCCGGGCGGCGCCTTCCTCGGCACGGTCCAGGATGCGGGCTTGCCCGTCGATCCAGGCGCCGGTGACCTTTCCCCGCGCCGTGCAAGCGGCGAGCCGGACCTGCGGCTGGTTGCGGATGCGCTTGAACTTGCCGGAATCGTTACGGGTCATGACGTAGAGCTGGCCGGCCTGCTCCGCGAACCACACCGGGGTCTGTACCAGCTGGCCGTTGCGCCGGAAGGTAACCAGGCTGATGTACTTCTGACCCTGCAGGTGAGCGGCTGATGAGAGCTCGATCATGGGCTGTCCTTGCTCTGCCATCTTCGCACGATAGCGCGTCACAAACTGCACCATCTTCGGTCACAGACACACGTTCATAAAATGTGGATACTGTAGTGGAGGATGATGGCTCAGGAGGAACCCATGGCAGAAACTACGTTTGCCCAGACGATGCGGGCAGGAGAAAAGTTCGCGGAATCGGTGTGTGACATCGAGAACGCCAAGGCCGCGATCTCCGCTGCGGTGGATGAAGGCAAGGAGGCGGCCCGCCGCGTAGTCACCCGCGGACGCCGTGCCGCCGATCACCTGGAGGAAAGCGCCGTGCGGGGCATCCGCCGCTATCCCCGCGCGACCGTGATGGCCACCTTCGGCGTGGCGCTGGGTGCGGGGCTGCTGCTGGGATTGCTGGTCGGCCGCGCGCGCCGGTAGTTATCGAGTTTCTCACCCGCTGTGTCCCTGGGCTTCGGGCAGAGGGAGTAGTGTCGCCCGCGAGCATTGCTGTTGCCGTCTTGATTCCCCGCCTGTATGATCTTGGGCTCCCCGAGCACCAACCTACGCACTGTTGCTGATAAAGGAGTCCGTCTATGAATTCGAACCGCAGAAGTTTCCTGAAAGGTGCGGGCGCGATCGGCGCCGTGGCCGCCCTGGGCGGGTTGAACACCTTAAACGCGGAAACCAAACCGGCAGGCCAGCCGAAGAAAGGCATGGCGCGCGGCCTGACCCTGCTGACCATGCGCCACAACGGCGAATACCGTTTGGGCGCCAAGACCAGCAAGGGCATCCTCGACGTCAAGGAAGCAGCAGCGGTTCTGAAGCTGCACTCTCCCGCCACGCTCGATGACATGCTGCAGCGCGATGAGGGCGCCAGCGTGCAGGAGGTGGTTGAAGCCGCCATGAAATCGAGCGCCGCGCAGAAGCTGTTCCTCAAGGAAGAGAGCATCGAGTATGGGCCCCTGGTTACCCGCCCGGAGAAGATCGTGTGCGTAGGCTTGAACTATCGCAAGCACGCGCTGGAAATCAAGTTGCCCATCCCCAAGCAACCGGTCTTATTCAACAAGTACAACAACTCGCTTTTGCACCACGGCGGCACCATCAAGTTGCCCTCGGCCGTGGCGAGCAAGTTCGACTATGAAATCGAACTGGTAATCCTGATGGCCAAGGAGGCGCGCGACGTCAGCGAGAAGGACGCGCTTTCCTACGCCGCCGGATATGCCACCGGCAACGATTTCAGCGCCCGCGACATGCAGTTTGAAACCGGCGGCCAGTGGATGGCGGGCAAGACTTCGGACGGCTTTGCCCCCTTGGGCCCTTATTTCGTCACCGCCGAGCAGGTTAATCCCGACAATCTGAACCTGGAATGCCGGGTCAACGGCGAAACCCGCCAGTCGTCGAATACCAACGACCTGATCTACAACTGCAGCCAGATCATTAGTTGGACCTCGGCCCGTATTCCCCTGCGGCCAGGAGACATCATCTTCACCGGCACCCCGGGAGGAGTGATCTTCGGCGGAGTCGCCAATGGGCTCGCCATGAATAAGGAGAAGTGGGGTTGGCTCAAATCCGGCGACAAGATCGCCTGCAGCATTGAAAAACTGGGAGAGCTGAAGTTCGACCTGGCGTGAGCTTGCAAGAACCCAGAACCGCCGAGGACACGGAGGACGCGGAGTGAAAGTACAAAACCTCCGCGTCCTCTGCGATTGTAATTTGCTTTCAGCCCCCTATTTCACCTTGGTGGCTTTGCCTTCCATGACATTGGCCCAGGCGCCGCCATCCGCCGACATGTCGTAACTATAGGTATACGACGTGGGCGAAACTTCGTTGAGCATGAAGCGTCCTTTGACCTTCTTCCCTCCCATGTCCTGTTCCGGAGAGAGCCATGTCCAGGTTGGCCCGGAGATGGTGCCTTCGGACAGCTCGTGCATCCCCATGCTGTCAAAACTGTCATAGGTGTAGACCTTTTCTTTAGGGTCATACCCTATGACGGCAACTCCCTTCATCGCACCCATAGGACTCGTGCCGTCGGTATGCAGCACCAAAAAGAAGTCGCCCAGCATCATGTCGTGGTCGGTGCCGGTGAACTTTCCGCCGGGGCCCCATGGGCTGGCCTTCATGGTCCCCTCGTTTTTCCACTCTCCCACAAAGTAATGCAGCCGCTGGTGCTCAGGCGCGGGCTTGGGCATGGGTGGCGCCTGCGCTACCAGCAGGCCGCCAAAGAGGGCGAAAATCGTCCACACAACCGCAGCCATTCTTTTCATGATCTGCCTCCTCGAAAGTGGGAGAAGGATAGCAGAATTGGGCCGGCTGAGAGCATTGCCGCTGATTGCTGGTTTCCCGTATAGTTTTTTCCCCGGCCTGAGACCGCGAGCTGAGCGCAGGGACCGGGACAGCAGCATGGCCAAGCCAGTGCCCATCGGCGCAACCGGCAGTTTCGAGCAGACCGTCGAGTTTCAGCACACGCTCACTTATTACCACCAGCAGCTACCGTCGGTGCTTTCCACCCCGGATATGATCCGGTTCATGGAGACGGCCGGCTTCTTCGCGCTGCAGCCCTACTGCGAGGGCGACGAGATCACCGTGGGCACGGCCATCAACATCGAGCACCGCGCCGCCAGCGGCATCGGGGCGCGGGTCAGGGCGGAAGCCGTGCTGGAGTCGTTCGACGGCCGTTTCTACATCCTGCGGGTGCGCGCCCGCGATGAGGCGCAGGAGATCGGCTGCGGAACCATCACCCGCGCCGTCATCAGCGTAGGGAAGTTCATGGCGAAATTCCAGGGCGGGAGTCAGTAGTTCAGCATCAGAACGCCCAGTACGGCCCTGGGCCAGCCGGAGTGTTCCGTCCCTCGATCGCCGTATAGACGTTCCGACCAAAGAAGAACGGCAATCCCCAATCGAAGCACGGCGCCGTCGTGGTGGTGTTTACGAAGCAGGTCGGGTTGTCTCCGGTGAGGTCGTTGAACGCAGTGTTGTCTCCGGAAAACAACAGGTTGACGTTCGCTGCTTTGAACGTGACCGCTTGGCTTGTCCCGGTTGTCCCCTGGGTAGCGGTTGTAAAAGATGTGGTCGCGGCAGGGCAATAGAACCCGGTATCGCCGTCACCGCAATCCGGCATTCCCGTGAGCGCGGTGGTGAGGAAGAAAATGCCGTTGGAACCGGTGTCGAGGAAACTGCCCGGATACGATTGGCCGTTATAAACGGTGGTGAAGTCCCCGAACTCATCGACCTGGAAGACGGTGGCGCTGCCCAGCGCATTGTTGGACTGCGTGCCAATCCCGAAAAACATGGTACCGGCTGCGGTAGCCTGCCCGGAATCGGACGCGATGGCCGGCAGTTGGATCACCACACCATTGTTGTCGGTGGCAAACATGGCTACCGGATTCGGCACTTGCTGAGCGAGCGGGACGGTCGTCCCGGCGCAAGTCGTCGCCGTCGGGCACGAGTAGTAGAAACCAGGAGTGGTGCTCGCGGCACAAGCGGGGCCGCAGTCCTGAATGAAGGAGCCCACCCCCAGCAGTCCGTTGGCGCCCAAAATTTGCAGGGTGTCCGCAGCCCCTCCCGGAGAACTGTTCTGACAAGCGGCGGGAATGCTGGAGAAACCTGTATCGGCATCCCCAATTACCTGGAGGGGCACATTGCTGGCCACCTCACCGCCCATCTTGACATCGGCAAGCATGACCGGCCCCCAAGTGAAAAAACT